>MDSV01199056.1_pt1 | contig 15016 bp, 11 predicted proteins | sample 810851 | NCBI WGS metagenome assembly MDSV01 (sample SAMN05326640, study PRJNA326480) | marine metagenome | isolation source: seawater | place: Atlantic Ocean: North East | collected 2012
CTTCTCATAAATTTGTATAATATATATTAAGATTAGAATTGTAGAAAGTTTGACAAGATATCATACCTATAAGCAATTTAATAATTCGTAATTACCGAGACTATTTTGAAATACATACCAAATCTTATTAGCATTATGAGGGGTTTATCTGCATTCCTTATATGTTATTTCTTATCCTTAGACTCATATAATTCGCAATGGTTTGCTATGATTCTGTTCATTATATCTATCTTTAGTGACTATGCAGATGGCTATATTGCTAGAAAATTTGATGCTGTATCTGCTTTAGGTAAGGTATTAGATGCTACTATTGATAAGGTGTTTTTCTTTATTTTAATCAGTTATTTTATCATTTCTGGAATTTTTTCTTTATATTTAATGAGCTTGTTATTAATTATTCATGTATTAAGAGACGTAATAGTAACTGCAATTCGATGTAACCTTTTGAGCAAAAATATCCAAGTTAATGTATTAAGTACTGGCCAAATTAAGACTGTACTCCAGTTCCTATTCTTACTATGCGGTATGGCAATTTCGATTCTTACATTTTACCAGTATAATTCTGATATTCCATTGATTAAGGGCATTACACTAATTGGATATTTTATTTATGCAGTTTCAATAATACTCAGTGTTCAATCAGGCTACTCATACTGGAAGTCTTATTTTAGATATAAATGAAACTATTAGGTTCATTTTTTTGGGTATATTTATTACCTAGATCCCTCGTCAAAAACTTGGCCACTCTAGGTGGGCTTGGATATAAAAGTAAAATGCCTGGTACTCTTGGTTCAATCATTGGATTTATTTTTTATGTCATATTTTTTCATAATACTAATGGGATATATTATTTTTTATTATTATTCATTTTTTCATATATATCATTTGGTATATGCCAAGGTGCAGAAAAACATTTTATGGAGAAAGATCCAAGTTTTATCATTTTAGATGAATTTGTTGCTATTCCATTCATTTATATAGGTTTAAATGTTCAAAACACACAAGTATTGGAAATAGGATCATGGCCAGTTTACCTAGGTGGTATATTGATATTTAGATTCTTCGATATTTTTAAGCCTTTTGGAATAAAGCGTCTGGAGAAAATTAACGGCGGTTTAGGATGTGTTTTAGATGATATAGCTGCCGGACTATTAAGCTGCTTATGTCTCCATATTTTGATTTGGAAATTTATTTAATATCAAGCAAGGTTGTATGATTATAGATAAACTAAAGAAAATTGAGTCTAGATACGAACACCTATCTATTGGCAACATAGGCCTTTATTTTATAGGATTACAAGTTTTCACATACTTTTTCATTATTACCGGATTAATCTCAGTTGAAAGCCTGCTCTTGATACCTAAAAAAGTTATATTTGAATTAGAGTTATGGCGACTTATTACTTTCGTGGCAGTGCCTCCCCTCATACCTATAAGCGGAATCGGTTTCATATACCTTATTATTTCATGGTATGTATTTTATATAATCACTTTATTTCTTGAGAATCATTTAGGCACCTTTATTTTCAATGCATTTTTCTTTTCTTATTTAATTACTATAGTATTATCAGCATTTTTATTGGAATTTTCCTTATCTAAATCGTTGGTAATTGTAAATTCTGAAACTTTCAATTATGGTTTATTTTTTATGGTATTTTTGGGGTTTGCGGTATTAAATCCTAATTACGAAATGCTATTATTCTTCATTTTGCCATTAAAAGTAAAATTCATAGCATTTTTATCACTAGGGTTTTACATTCTATCATTATTAAGCTCAAACAACGTTTTAGATGCACTAATTCACTTAATTACATTAGTCATTTTTAGCTTATTTTTCTCAAAGGATATTGCATATTTTTTAAATGGATCATTATCAATTAAATCAAAGCAAAACTTACATAATGATATCGCTATAGTAATACATAGTTGCTCTTTATGTAATGCAACTAGTGAAAAAAATCCAGAATTGGAATTTCGTTATCGTCAAGTAGGTGAAAAATTAGTCTGTTATTGTGACAAGTGTAGAAGTAGTTGAATTTAAAATCAGAAGATATGAGTGTAACTAAACCTGTATTATTAACTTGCGCACAACCAACTGGTGGACTGACTATTGGGAATTATTTAGGCGCCATCAAGAATTGGGCGCATATGCTTGAAGCCTATGATTGCTTTTTTGGCATTGTGGACCTTCATGCCATAACAGTCAATTATACTCCTAGTGAACTTAGGAAGAATTGTATATCCTGCGTTGCCCAGTACATAGCTTGCGGCTTAGAACCAAGCAAATCGAGTATATTTGTCCAATCGCATGTTACTGGACATACTGAGCTTGCATGGATACTTAGTTGCAATACTCCCTTGGGAGAATTACAGCGAATGACTCAATTTAAGGATAAAGCAGGAATACCGCCAAGTCTAAAACAAGATAGCCTTCTAGCATTAAGTGAATCTCCCAATAGTATTTTTATCAACTCTGGCTTGTTAATGTATCCAGTTTTAATGGCAGCAGATATACTACTTTATAATGCTAATTCGGTTCCAGTGGGCTCTGATCAAAAACAACATTTAGAGCTTTGTAGAAATTTAGCTCATCGATTTAATAACAAATATTCGCCTACCTTCAATGTTCCTGAACCATATATAGCCAAGCAAGGGAGAAGGATAATGTCACTACAAGAACCTTCTAGGAAGATGTCTAAGAGTGATAATAACACTAATGCTACTATTTTTCTTTTGGATGATGAAAATATAGTTCGTAAAAAGATAATGAGTGCAGTGACGGACTCATCGACTATAATTGAATTATCAGATAATAAGGGAGGTATTACAAATTTACTAAATATATATGCAGCATTTTCAGACTGTGATCCGGAAAAAATTGTATTAGAATATAAATCTAAAGGCTATGGTGATTTGAAAAAAGACTTAGCTGATTGCATTATCGAACATTTAAGGCCTATAAGATCTAAATATTCTGAATTAATAAAGGATCGAATATACCTTGAGTCTGTCCTTAATGATGGTGCTGCAAATGCACAAAAGCACGCTTATAAAACCTTGAGAAAAGTATATAAAAAGGTTGGATTTCCTGGTGCTTTATAAATATAGTATTTTTAATTAATGCATAGTATTATTTGAAACTTATTTAATTTAATTATATTAGATTTTCATGGATAAAACTAGCCCACTAGGTTCAATATCCCATAGTACGCTAAATGAATTTTGCGGATACCTTATTATTGAGGTACTAGCAAGGCTGGGTGTTGATTTAATAGTTTCATCTCCAGGCTCAAGGTCCACACCATTAATTTTTGCGGCATCAAGAAACAATAGAATTAATTTAGTATCTTTTTTAGATGAAAGATCCGCATCTTATTATGCTCTAGGTTATGCTAAGGCCTCAGGAAAACCCGCTGTATTAATTTGCACATCAGGTACAGCAGCAGCTAATTATTTTCCTGCAATTATTGAAGCAAAATTGAGCTCTATACCTTTAATAATAATTAGTTGCGATCGTCCGTTTGAATTGAGGGATTGTTCTGCTGGACAAACCATAGATCAAACAAAACTTTATGGTACATACGTCAATGCTTTCAGCGAACTTGGCCTTCCTGAAAATTCTTCAGATTATTTCAATTACCTAAGACAAACTATTGTTCATGCCTACTCCAAAAGCTCTAGTTTCCTCAATGGGCCTGTTCATTTAAACGCTTCTTTTCGCGAGCCTTTTATTGATTTATCAGAAGTTTCTAATTTTCATAATGATTTTCAAGCTACATTAAACTCATATTCTACAGTAATATGTAAACTTAGCGATTTAACTAGGCCAGATATTTCCATTGACTCACTATTGTTAGAAAAAATCCAAAGCCATAGTAAAGGTTTAATTATCGTGGGAAATGCACAATGGATTTCCGACGATGAGGGAGAAATTGATGCATTGTCAAAACTATCAGATAAACTTGGCTGGCCTATTATTTCTGATGCGCTCAACCCCTTAAGAAACTTTAGTGATCGTTATGATAGCCTTATCATTAACTACAATTATATACTTAGATCTCCAGATAAGTTAGAATGCCTTAAGCCAACCGCATTGTTGCAAATTGGCGAGTTGCCAACATCTAAAGTTCTTCGTTCCTGGCTGAAAGTCGTAAAGCCAACACAATTCACGTTGGGAAATGGTTGTAGCAATAAAGATCCCTTAAATAATTACACCATACCCATATTAGGTACAATAAATGCCTTAGATAAAGCACTAGAAGCTAAAATTGTTGATACGGAATGGATTTCTAAATGGTCCAATGCTGAAGATAAAGCTGCAGAATATATTAATAATTATCTTCACAATGTTAATCAGAGATTTGAAGGGCTAATTGCAAATACTTTATCGCGTTCCGTTCCCAAAGGCACTCAAATTATTCTAGCGAATAGCATGAGCGTTCGTTATGCCGAGGAATTTTGGGAAAAAAATGATTCACAATGTCCAATGTATTGTAATCGTGGAGCTAACGGAATAGATGGCACAATAAGTACTGCTTTAGGTATTGCAGATAATAAAAAGCCTAGCGTTCTATTAACCGGTGATTTAGCATTTTTACATGATTCTAATGGTTTACTTAATCATTCTAGCCTAGATTTAAATATGGCTATTATTGTCGTTAATAATAACGGTGGAGGTATTTTTGAACATTTAGCTATATCAAAGGATCCTGGCTTCAACCATTTCTGGGCAACGCCTCAAAATTTCTCATTAAGCCATTTTTGTAAATCTGTGTCTATTAGGTACACGTACGCAGATAATTTAAGCGTTATTTCGAAAGTCGTGAATCAGATAAAAGGAAAGGGCGTTCAGATTATAGAATTTGAATGTGATAGAAAAAAAGATGCAGAAAGATTGCACGAAATCCGTAACTTATTTAAAGATAATGTATAATAATTATTATGAATTGGAAATCCGTTAAAAAATTTAAAGACATTCTTTATCATAAATCTGGTGGCGTTGCTAAAGTAACTATTAATCGACCAAATCGAAGAAATGCATTCACTCCTGATACTATTAAGGAGATGATTGAAGCATTTGAGGATTCAAGAGATGATAAGTTAATTGGAGTTGTATTACTTTGTGGTTTTAATCCTCAAACTGATGGTAAGTTTGCTTTTTGTTCAGGCGGAGATCAAAAAATACGTGGAGAGCAAAAAGGCGGTTATATAGGTTCAGATGGTGTACCTAGGCTAAATGTACTAGACCTCCAAAAAATTATCCGGTCAATACCTAAGGTTGTTATTGCCCTTGTAGCTGGTTACGCAATTGGTGGTGGTCATGTATTGCATGTAGTATGTGATATAACTATAGCAGCTGATAATGCTATATTTGGTCAAACTGGTCCCAAAGTAGGGAGTTTTGATGGCGGATTTGGAGCAAGTTATCTAGCGCGTATAGTTGGTCAAAAAAAGGCCAGAGAAATATGGTATTTATGTAGACAATATAATGCTGAAGAAGCTAAAGATATGGGATTAGTGAACAAGATTGTTCCGTATCAATCACTTGAAGAGGAGGGGATTATTTGGGCTAAAAGAATACTTGAACATAGCCCACTAGCTATAAGATGCCTTAAGTCCTCTTTTAATGCTGAAATTGATGGCCAACAAGGTATTCAGGAACTATCTGGTAATGCTACTTTACTTTATTATCTTACCGAAGAGGGCGAGGAAGGCAGAAAGGCTTGGAATGAAAAACGAAGCCCTAATTTCAAAGATTTTCCTTGGCTTCCTTGATTTACCATTAATTCTCACTTTCGTTTTATGAGTAAAAAATTCTTCATCACTACAGCTATTGACTATGCAAATGGCTCTCCTCATATTGGCCATGCATACGAGAAAGTATTAACAGACGTAATTGCTAGATATAGACGACTAAAAGGTGATTCAGTTCATTTTATAACTGGACTAGATGAACATGGTCAGAAAGTACAAATGAGCGCCTCTAATAGTGGTGTTAATGCAATAGAAATCTGTAATTCACTAGCTAAAGAGTTCAAAGCACTTTGTAAGCAGCTAGATATTAGCAACGATGATTATATAAGAACAACTGAGATGAGGCACAAGAAAGTAGTGCAAGATATTTTACAAAAGCTCTTCGATAAAGGTCAAATTTACAAGGCAGACTATAATGGATTCTATAGTGTAAGGCAGGAGCAGTTTGTTACCGAGAAGGAAAGAGTTGATGGTGAATGGCCTGAATTCTATGGAGATGTTATAGAGATTACAGAATCTAATTATTTCTTTAAGCTCTCACAATATCAAGACTGGTTGATTGATTATGTTAAATCTAATGAATCATGGATTTATCCGAGATTCAGAAGTAGCGATGTGCTTAATTTTTTAAAAGAACCATTGAATGATTTATGTATTTCTCGTCCCAAAGAAAGGCTTTCTTGGGGTATTGAGCTGCCTTTCGATACAAATTTCGTTACCTATGTATGGTTCGATGCGTTGGTTAATTATATTTCGGCTGCTGGATATGGGACAAAATCATTCCAAGATTTTTGGCCAGCAGACTATCACGTAATAGGGAAAGATATTTTAAGCCCTCCTCACGCAGTCTACTGGCCAATCATGCTTAAAGCATTAGACATTCCTATGCCAAGGCATTATTTAGTTCATGGTTGGTGGCTAAATTCTGGTTCTAAAATGTCTAAATCGGATGGTAAGACAGTCAATCCACTCGACTTAATTTCAAGGTATGGTTCTGATGCGTTTCGTTATTTTGTGATAAGAGAAATGAATGTAGGTCAAGATAGCGAATTCTCAGAAGCGTTATTTTTAAGCCGATATAATTCTGATTTGGCCAATGATCTAGGAAATTTAGTCAGTCGCATATTAAATATGGGTCTTCGATTTAGTTCAGGAGTAATACCTAAATCAGAAATTATAGAGGATTCAGAAGAAGAAATTCATAGAAATTGGCATAATTTAAAGGATGAAATTTTTGAACTATACGAAAGCTTTCAGTTCAATAAAGTTTTAGAAAAGCTTTTTGCATTCATTACTTCATTGAATCGATATATAGAGATTAGAGCCCCTTGGAAATTAGCTAAATCGGACTCAGATATCGATAAAAAAAGACTTTGCACCACACTTGCATATATATCTGAAGGTTTAAGACTTTGCTCAGTATTGCTTCAGCCTATAATGCCAAGAACATCAAATAGTATCTTATATTCTCTTGGCCAAAATGCCGTAAAATCCTTTGACGATACAACAGAGTGGGGAGATAGTTTATGTGGCGCTAAATTTGGGGAAAAAACTATCCTTTTCCCTAAAAAGTAAACATAGTATTTATTCAGATTAAACCTCAATAAAGTAGCGAACATATGCTCGTTCTCTTAGTTCACTAAGCCAACGTTCTAAAGCCTCATTTGCAAGTTCCTTCTCAAGCATATTTTCTATTAAATCCCTAACTTGTGATATCGGCTGTATCATTTGTTGTTTGATTGATTCAGCGTATAAAATAAAAATAGCATCATTAATAATCACTGGCTTGGAATGATGCTTGGCTTTAAGCTCAAATGCTATTTTTGCTAGTTCGGGTCTCATGTCCTCTCTTTTTATCCAACCCCAGTCACCATTAGGACGATTATATTTCTTATTTCCGTAGGTATTGGCCATGTTTTCAATCGGAGTACCATCGCTTAATTTTCTGTAAATTTCATTACTTAATTCTGATAGAGATTCAAAGGAATTATTGTTATCAGGTATCAAAATAATTTGCTTTAGGTGAATCATAGAGGGTTGATAAAATCGTAATTTATTTTCTATATAATAAGATTCGATCTTTTCAGGGCTAACTTGAGGAATCTCATTGCTCATTCGTGAGCGCATAACATTCACTATGAGCTTGTTGCTTAATTCATCCCTAAATTCTAAAGGCGTTTTACCTGTTGCTTCTAGGTAACTTAAAAACTGGCTTCTGTTACCATTAAAATCATCCCTGATAATCTTATCGTACTCTTGGTCAATGTACGAAGGCGGTATTTGAATTCCTTCATCAGCCGCTTGTTTTACGATAATTATACGGTCAATCATATTGTTCAAGATCTCTTTACTCAGCTCATTGATTATATTGCTAAATTCAATATCGTCTTTTGCCTGCAGTCTCATTTTTGGAATCATAGGGTCTATTGATTTACGCAGTTGTTCGAAAGTAATTATTTCCCCCTCAGCAACAGCAGCAATTCCATTGCCTAAATGCAGTAATGGCTCGGAATTGCTGTTACTTTTTGCAGCCGATGCAATTAGAGGAATATTACTAATATTAACCAATAGGCTAAAAAACAAAATAAAGCGAAAGTAGGGCATGCTAAACAATAATATTTTTAAGAATTTTTTTAATCTCAGTTAACTTAAGTTTAGCATTGTTTTGGGTCAAGCGAGGAAATCTAGATCCAATTTTATAATATTTAGTAGGTAATGTATTTTTAATACAAATCAATCGGTTACATTTTGTTTCGATAGATTTTATATTTTTTTTCTGTGCAATAATACGAATATCATGAATCTTTAATAATATTTCTACCGGATTAGGCAATAAGCCAAATCTGTCTGTAAGTTCCATTTCTAATGAGTGTAAGTCGATAGAATCTTTACATTGTGACAACGAACGATAAAAATGCATACGTTGACTTGACTCATTAATATAAGAACTAGGTATATAGGCACGGCAGGTAGATAATGGCTTTTTTTGCTTAATTTCAATTAGTGCTCTTGGGCTATTATAATTTTCAATACTTTCATCAATTGTTTCACCATAAATAACAAAATCTAAATATATTTCCGCTGTTATATGATTGGAGAACGGCTCATCATTCAATCGTTCAATGCTTGCCTTTAATAGTTGGCAGTATAGCTCAAAGCCAATGCTAGAGACATGACCACTCTGTTCAGCTCCTAATATGTTACCTGCCCCTCTCAATTCTAAATCACGCATTGCAATTTTAAATCCTGCACCTAACTGATTATATTGTTTAAGTGCGCTCAAACGTTTGTGTGCATTTTCCACTAGAGAACTATGTCTATGAAGGAATAAATAAGCGTAAGCTTGCTTATTAAAACGACCTACTCTTCCTCGTATTTGATAAAGTTGCGATAATCCAAAACGATCAGCACCTTCGATAATTAATGTGTTACAATTAGGTATATCAATTCCAGACTCGATAATAGTAGTACAAACCAATACGTCGAACTTACCATTAATGAATTTAACCATTATCTTCTCTAAAACACCATCATTCATTTGGCCATGACCTACTTCGATTTTTAAGTCAGGTAATAATTTCTTTAGATTAAAAGCAACGTTTTCAATTGTCTTTACGTTGTTGTGAAGGTAAAACACTTGTCCACCTCTCTCATATTCATTGAGTATGGCTTTTTTGATTGTTTGAATGTTGTAACTCTTAACTATAGTTGTAATTGGCTTCCTTTCTAGTGGGGGAGATTCAATAATACTCATTGATCTAGCACCTGCTAAAGAAAGATGAAGTGTACGAGGAATTGGTGTTGCCGTTAAAGTTAGGATATCGACATGGTTAGCAATAGATTTTATTGCTTCCTTTTGCTTTACCCCAAATCTTTGCTCCTCATCTACGACTAGCAAACCTAAATTATTAAAAGAAACGTCCTTACTAAATAAGCGATGTGTTCCTATAATTAGATCAATTTTTCCTATTTCTAATTGCTCTAGAACTTTTTTGTTTTGAGAAATCGAATTAAAACTACTTACGCTACTGATATTTACCGGGTAATCTTTAAAACGTTCTTTGAAGGTAATTATATGCTGTTGGCATAAGACAGTAGTAGGAACTACTACAGCGACTTGTTTTCCAGCTAATACAGCCTTAAAAGAAGCTCTAATAGCAATTTCAGTTTTACCATATCCTACATCTCCACAGATTAATCTATCCATGGGTTTACTTGACTCCATGTCTTTTTTAGTGGCTTCAATTGCCAATAATTGATCGGGTGTTTCTGTATACAAAAACTCTTTCTCGAAAAGGTCTTGCCAGGGATGATCCTTTGGAAATGCATAACCCTTAACTAATGCTCTTTTCGCATTAACTTTAAGAAGCTTAGATGCATAATCTAAAGTAGCATGTTCGGCCTTTGTTCTAGTCTTTATCCATTGACTAGTTCCTATTCTAGATAGCTTAATTTTTCTTTTAGAAAAACTTAGATAGCGGGTTAATAAATGAGCCTCCCTTGTAGGTACGTGAAGTAAAAAATTTTCGTCAAACTCAACAGAAATAACTTCGGACAAGACACCATCTAATTGTAATTCACGCACAGCTTTATATCGACAAAGTCCATGCTGTAAATGAATCAATAAATCTCCCTTAACTAACTTAGAAAAATCTAAAAGGCTTAATACTTCCGAGCTTCTCTTATTTGGTGTTATATTCTTCGCTTTATCTCTTACTCCTATTATATTTTCTTCTGTTAAAATTAATCTACCCTGTGACAAATCACAGAGATTGCCGTGAGGTAATATGTAATTTCCTTCTAAGCTAGAAGAAATTAAGAATCTTATCTTACAGTTTTCTAGAGGTTCCAGACACTCTATTGCGTCGATCAGTAATTGCCGATTATCGGGATTTGTAAGAACGCATTCTATTCTACTAGGAAGGTTATTATTGAATATACGTTTAAGCGAGTTTATTCTTAGTTTAGGTAACTCCAGATGAGATGCTTCGCTTTCAATACGATTAGAAAAGTTATTATTTTCCACTTTTTTCTGTAAAGGGAAAGATGGTTCCAGATCGGTTTTACCAGAGTGTATCCTAAATCTTTTAGCTTTATAAAACATTTTAGGGTCAAAGTCAAATTCACAAACCCCAATAAATTTATCCTGACACGCTTTCCTTTTTTTTAACATGTGGTCTAACGTTAATTTTTCTCCATTGTATAAATCTTTAGTCATTCGATAAGCATGATCACGTTCGATTAAATTAGGATCATCTATAATCCACGTAATGGATTTTCTTGGCAAATAACTAAATAGAGTATCTGAGTTTTTAGTGTCTTCTACATTTGGATAAATTAACAAACTTTGTTTTTTCTCTAAGCTTCTTTGTGATACAGGGTCGAATGTTCTTATTGATTCAATTTCATCTCCAAAAAAATCGATCCTGTATGGTTTTTTTTTACCTATTGGAAAAATATCAATTATACCTCCGCGTATTGATAATTCTCCATTTGATTGGCATGAAGCTTCGGTATAATAATTTAATTTATCTGTTAGTTTTTTTATTAATTTTAAAAAATTATAACTACAGCCTACTTTTAAGAGAAGTGTGCTTTCTTTGAATGAATCACATGGTGGTAAATTACCAAACAATGCCTCGGGTGTAGCTACTATACAAAGATTTTTCTTAGTTAATTCAACTAGCTTTATAATAACTGAAATCCGCTTATTATTTCTCTCATTTCTAATCGATTCTTGGATAGAATTAGGGGGTGATTCTGGGAAAGGGTATATGTCGCTAGAAGATTTAATTGAAAAAACTCTTTTTAAAGATTCTAATTGATCTGCATGATTATCAATGAGTTTTGGATCTGCTGTGAGTAAGCAAGTGCACGATGATCCATACTTCTCCATTAATGATATTATAAATGAGGAACGTGCGCTTTCAACAACTCCAGTATAAAGTAACTTACAATCTTCCATGGAGTGTCCTAAGATATTTCGATTTTAGATAATGCATTAATTGCCGCATTAATTTCCGCATTTTTAATTGAGCCAGAAATACCATGCCCCAAGACTTTGTCTTCAATGAAAATTTCTACGGTATACTGCTTTTTGTGATCTGGACCGGATTTGGATATAAGTTTATATTCAGGCATGTATCCTGGCTTGTGAATTTGACACCATTCTTGAAGTCTTCCTTTTGGATTTAAGCCAATTATTTTCTTTTCTACAGCAATCAAATCTTCGGCAAAGATTTTCAAAAGCCATTTCTCAACATTTAGTAAATCCGAATCTAGATATATAGCTGCAATCAAAGCTTCGAATGAGTCTTCAAGCATGTTGGATGAAGGTGTACCAACACTTTTTTTAAATGAGGTGGATAATATGATTACTTCATTTAGCTTTAGTAACTTTGCTTTTTTTGCTAGGCTCTCGCCGCAAACAATAGATGAGCGCATCGCATTTAATTTACCTTCTTCAGCTTTTGGGTAATTCTTAAATAGATACTTGCTTATAGTAGCTGATAATATACTGTCTCCGAGGAACTCAAATCTTTGGTAATCAGCTGCGTGTGTCCTCCGGCTAGGATGGGATAGGGCAATTTCTAGTAATGATTTATCGTTGAAATTATATGATATCTGTGACTCAAAGCTCATTAAATACTAAATTTTTATTAAAATTATACTTTACTGCTTGCGACTTTAATTGAGAAAAACATAAGCCTATATAATTATATTTTTTTATAGTACAAGCACACTCAAAAAATAATTTAACTCTGAACATTGCCTAAACTAAAGATACAGCACAAAGAACTAAGCAAGATATTTGTTTTAGATACAAATGTTTTACTACACGATCCACAATGTCTTCATGAATTTGATGATAACATAATTGCTATACCTGTTGAGGTTCTTGAAGAACTAGATAAGAAGAAATCATCTCCCGGGGAATTGGGCTTTTCTGCTCGTAAGATCCATAGAGATCTAAGATCTTTATTTGATGAGGGAATGCACCCAGAGGATAGCCTAAAAAGCGCTTTTAGATCTGCACTAACAAGGCAGTTGCCTAATGGAGGACAGCTGATCGTTGTCATTAATGATTTTCTTATCAATACTAAGGAGAGTGAAAGCTTAAATCAACTCCGCGCTACTTTATTCGATTTAGACAAAATGGATAGTCGTATATTAGCTTCCGTATTCTTTTTGAAGGAAATCTGTAATGATAAGCGAGTAATTTTAGTAACTAAGGATGCTAATATGGCACTTAAGGGAATTTCATTAGGTCTTGAGGTGGAAGACTATTTAAGCGATAAAGTTTCAAACACCCATATAAAAACTGGATTTAATGATATATTATTATCCGAACAAGATTTTGATCTTTTTAACGAAAATCATGGAATTGACTTACCGCCTGATCAAACTAAGCACTTATTCATAAATGAGTATGTCTATCTTCGGAATGATGGCCGATTAGAGGTTGCTAGATATAGAGGAGATGGTCAGTTCGAAGCGCTAATTATAGGAGATAAGATGGGAATAAAGATTCCTAAGGGGATTCGTTTTAATCCTCTAAACAATGAGCAAAGAATGCTCATGGATGCTTTATTAGATGAAGATATTAAACTAATAACTTGCATGGGAAAAGCTGGCACTGGTAAGACACTCGTAACAATTGCTTTAGCGCTATACCAAACATTAGGAGACGATAACCTATACGAACGTGTTTTTATAACAAGGCCTCTTGTGCACATTGGTAAAGATACCGGAGCACTACCTGGAACACTTGACGAAAAGATGGCTCCATACATTGCTCCATTTTACGACAATCTTGAGGTACTATTTCGCAACAGGAAATCCAATTCTGAGTATGAGAACAAAACTAATACGGCAAATTTTGATAGTATAACATCAAATCGGAAGCGTAAAAAAGCTATAGCTAAAATTGCTAAACAACCCCAAAGCCCCGAATTGGAGAATGATGAAAACGGAAAACCGAGAAAACCCTACCAATTTTTATTTGATTATGGTATGGTTATAGTAGAGGCTATGACATTCATTCGCGGTCGATCACTTGCTAATACTATCTTTATTATAGATGAGGCGCAAAACCTAACTCCCCATGAAGCTAAGACAGTGGTAAGCAGAATGGGTGAGGGCTCCAAAGTGATTTTATTAGGCGACCCCGCGCAAGTTGACAGCATGTTTCTTGATGCCATGTCAAATGGCTTAGTTCACACTGCACAAAGACTAAAGGGAACAGATATTACTGCACATATTAAATTAACTAAGGGTGTCAGATCTGAGTTAGCAGAACTAGCTGCTGATTTACTTTGACTTAAATTATATGCCATAGAGTCTAAAATTATTAATGTTCTATGCGATTTTTATTAACATCACACGGTTCTACTGGGGATATATACCCAGTCATCCGACTCGGCCACTCATTAGTTAAAGCAGGACACCATGTTCGATTTGCTACAGTTAATTTATTTAAAGATGATGTAGAATCGGCAGGCTTAAAGTTTATCAAATTACCGCCTGATTGGGACCAGAGTGCTTTTTCTGAGGCAATGCGGGAATTGAGTAAATCCAGGAATCCAGTAGATCTATTAAGAATTATATATTCGGAGGCCAACCCTTTTTTAGATGAAATTATTGAAATTCTAAGACGGGAATTAGTTACTGCTGATGCATTTGTAAGTAATTATATCTTTGGTAATTTATGCCGTCTTGCCAGACAATTAGAGGTACCATGCGCCGTAACTACGTTCGCCCATAATGCTATTCCCAACTTCTCAAAATCGCCAATAACTTTTCCAAGATCATTAAAAATTCCTTATTTTCTCAAAAAACCATTCAATAAATATCTTTGGAAAGTTGCTGATTTATATCTCTGCTGGAATCTAAATCAGGTAATTGGCCAAACATTAGTTAAAAATGAGATTGGGGTGATGGAAAGTTATTTAATTAATCCAGCAGATAAAATTCTTGTCACAGTTTCCCCGAAATTATTTAAACCTAAAAAACTATGGAATGAACAATTTTCATTTACTGGCTATTTAAGGTGGCAAGCCCCTAGATGCGAAAAGAATAATATAATAGTCGAAGAATTCTGTGATGGCGAAAAGGTCCCTATTTTAACATTGGGTAGCGTTACTTTTGAAAATACACGAAAAATAATGCGGCGATTTTTAAAAAATTGGCCAAATGATAAAAAAATTATAATACAATCAGGATGGGCACAATTGGCCATTGAACGCCCAAATAGTTATATTTTA
>MDSV01233916.1_pt1 | contig 15015 bp, 20 predicted proteins | sample 810851 | NCBI WGS metagenome assembly MDSV01 (sample SAMN05326640, study PRJNA326480) | marine metagenome | isolation source: seawater | place: Atlantic Ocean: North East | collected 2012
CAATTTTAAATTTGATTTATCACAAATATGTCTTATTTTTTGAGTTTAAATATATTTTTTAACTATGCAACTTAAATACAATCGACAACAAAGTATCGGATCATCAATAATAAAGTTATTAATCAAATTAATTGTATTTTTAATTTTGTTTATAGCAGCAATTTTTATAATAGAAAAAGTAAATTTTCCAAGTCCTGAACAAAAATATAAAATTGATATTACTAATGAAATTGAAAAGCTTAAATAAATATATAAGCTTTTTTATTTTACTCTTTTTTATGCATCATCTTAATGCAGAAGAAGAAATTGATATCTGGAAAAAAGATAATAAAGGGAAATCAGATATCAATATTAATGAAAATAATTCAACAAATGAATCCATTAACCAAGAAGTATTAAAAGTCCCAAAAACAAATAATAACATTACTATTGATACTAAAATTTCTAACAGCGTTGATGAGTTAAATATATTTGGAATATACGATCCACAAGAAAATGATTTTGATTTAAATATGTGGTCTCGTACTGATGCAGAAAAAGTAAGATCAAGCTTCAAGAGAATAAATAAAATTAAACTTTCAAATACATCGTTACAATTATTTGAAAATACAATTTTATCAATAGCTTATCCTCCTGATGGCATGGATGATAAAGAATTTATGGGTTTAAAAGTCAATTGGATGATCGACAATAAAAGAATAGAAATAATTGAAAAATTTTTAAAACAAAACAGTACATTTCCACATAAAAAAAAATTAATTCAATATTTAGTTGATAACAATATCGCCAAAGCAAATATCAAGGATGGTTGTGATAATATCGATTTTTTAGATAAAAATGTGAAAGACCCTTATTTAGAAAAATTTAAAATCTATTGTTTGGTTTATAATAATAAAAAAAATGAAGCACAGCTCCAGCTTGATATTTTAAGGGAAGAAAAAAAATCTGATAAATTTTTTGATGACAAAATTAATTTTCTTTTAGGAGTTACGGACAAAACAATAAATAAAATTAAAGATGATAATCTTCTTAATTTTTATTTATCGAGTGTTACTATAAAAGATTTCAAATACGAGCCAGAAAAAAATACACAAAAAATAATATGGGAATATCTAAATGCTGCCAACCTAATTAAACTTGATGATAATAGAGATAAAGAGAAATTAAAAAGCCTAGAAATGGCAGCAAATTCAAACCAATTTAGTAAAGAGAAATTATTCGATATTTATTCAAATATACCCTTTAACTTGAATGATTTAATTAATGCTGAAGAAACATATAAAAGTTTTGATAACATAGATGCACGTGCTTTAATTTTCCAAAAATTTTTACTTTCAGACAATGAGGAAAATAAAATTAGACTACTATTTTTACTTAAAGATTTATTCAAAGAGGATAACTTGTCAAATGTTTATACGATTTATTTGAGCGACAGACTAAGAGAGATTGATTTAAAAAAAGTATCCAACTCGTACTTAGAAGTTGTTCAAAAAAATATTATTGAGGAAAGAGAACTTAAATTAGGTAAAATTAAATATGATGATAAAGTTTTACACAAATCAAGGCTAGTGAGATATTTCAATGAAGAAATAGATAAAAAGAAAGCTCAGAAAGATTTTATTAAGATTTATAAAAAGATCAAAAAGAATAGAAAATATTTTTTCTCTGCAAAAGACCTTGCATTGGTAGAATCTTTAGTTAAAGATAACTTTGAAATCCCTAAAGAACTTAACTACAAAGAAATTTCAAAAAAATATAATATACCTTCAAATTTACTTCAATTAGCAAAAAGTAAAGAGTCAGCCTTTTTAGTACTAAAACTGGTTGAGATTATTGGAGAAGATGAAGCTAAAAATCTAGATCCAGAAACAATCTATTTTATAACCCATCTTTTAAACCACAATAATTTAAAAAAAATTAGAAATGAAATTCTAATTTCAGCACTTCCACAAAGAAGTTAATTACAATATATATTAGGAATGCTTAGAAAAATACTCATTGAGCCAGATCCTATATTAAGAAAAAAATGTGATCCCGTAGAAAAAGTTGATGATGATTTGAGAAAACTTATGACGGACATGCTGGAAACAATGTACAAAGCTCCAGGTATTGGTTTAGCTGCTGTACAAATAGGTATTTTAAAGAGATTAATAGTAATAGACATTTCAAAAAACGGTGAAAAAAAAACTCCATTGTTTTTAGTTAACCCAGAAATTATAAATTTATCTGAGAAAACATCTATTTATGAAGAGGGTTGTTTATCTTTACCAGATCAGTTTGCTGAAATTGAACGACCAGCTGAATGTAAATTAAGATATATTGATTTTAATGGTAAAGAAAAAGAACTTAAAGCAACAGGATTACTAGCAACTTGCATTCAACATGAAATAGATCATTTAAATGGAATATTATTTATTGATTATTTATCAAAATTAAAAAAAGATATGATTATTAAAAAATTAATTAAACATAAAAAAGAAATTAAAAGAGTGATAGTATAAAATTAATGTCACAAAAAATTGTTTTTATGGGAACGCCTGAGTTTTCAGTTCCTATTCTAGAATCGTTATTAAATTCAGATAACAAAATTATATCTGTTTATTCTCAACCAGCCAGCAAATCAAATCGAGGCCAAAAAAAAACTCCATCGAGTATTGAGGTTTTTTCAAAAAAAAAAAACTTAAATTTAAGAACCCCAAATAATTTAGATGAAAATGAATATGAATTTTTAACAGAAATCAATCCAGACATCGTTATTGTAGTAGCTTATGGCAAAATAATACCAAAAAAATTCTTAGAAATTCCAAAAAATGGATTCATTAACATTCATGCTTCTCTTCTTCCCAAATGGAGGGGGGCAGCTCCTATTCAAAGATCAATAATGAATTTAGATAGACAGTCAGGCATAAGTATAATGAAAATAGTTGAAAAATTAGATGCCGGGCCAGTTATGCATCAAGACAGAATAGATATAAATGAAAACATTGATACAGCTACACTTTCTAATATATTGTCCAAAATAGGAGCACGATCTATATTAGAGGCAATAAAAAAAATTGGCAATGGTCAGGCTAAATTTGTAGATCAAGACGATACCCAAGCCACATATGCAAAAAAGATATCAAAAGCTGAGGCAAAGATTAATTGGGATGAGGATGCAAAAAAAATATTAGCAAAAATAAATGGATTAAACCCAAATCCTGGCGCTTGGTTTGAATATAAAAATACAAGGTACAAAATTTGGAAAGCTGAAATTATAAATCAATCCGAACAATTTGGTAAACTTATTAATGATCAGCTTACAGTAGCTTGTGCTAATCAGTCAATTAAGATTCTTGAGATACAAAAAGAAGGTAAAGATAAACAGTTAGCAAAACAATTTTTACTAGGCAACTGGATAAAAAAAGGTGAAATTTTAGTCTAATGTTCACCTATCAAATTGATATTGAATATCTAGGAACAAACTTTGTAGGTTGGCAAATACAAAAAAACGGTATTTCCGTTCAAGAAGTTCTGGAAAAAATTTTATCAAATTTTTTAAAAGAAAAAGTAAAAATAGTTGGTTCCGGACGTACTGATGCAGGTGTTCACGCAAGCGGACAGTCTGCCCATTTTAAGGTTAAAAATAAAATTAAAAATAATATTACTTTTATAAATTCTATAAATTTTTTCTTAAGCGAATATCAAATATCAATTATCAAAATAAAAAAAAAAATCAAATAAATTTCATGCCAGACATAATGCTAAAATAAGAATTTATAAATATTTTATAATAAATAGACGTTCATCTCTTGTAATAGAAAAAGATAAAGCATGGCACGTAAAACATAAGTTAAATATACAGGTTATGAAAAAAGGCGCCAAGATATTGTTAGGTACACACAATTTTTCTACTTTTAGGGCATCTTCATGTCAGGCTAAGTCACCAATAAAAACTTTAAAGAAAGCTATAATAAGAAAAAATAAAAATGAAATTGTTTTTATTTTTCATTCACAGTCTTTTTTACAGCAACAAGTAAGATCAATGGTTGGTTCTTTAAAATATCTAGGGGAAGGTAAATGGAACTTAAGTGATTTTAAAAATGTGTTTTTATCAAAAAAAAGGTCTTTATGCGCTCCTCCAGCACCACCTCAAGGATTGTATTTGACAAAAATAATTTACTAAATTTTTTTAATCATCTTATCAAAAAGAACTAAAATCTTATCCCATTTAAATTGTTGAATAATTTTTAAAGATCTTTTTGACGAGTTAATACTAAATTTTTTGTTTTTTTTGTATTTTAAAATAATCTTAATTAATTCGTCATTATTTTTATAAGATTGTATCTTGCTATTTTTAATTGCATCAAAGTTTTTAATAACTTGTTGACTACAAACACTAGGAATTCCATATGACATATAAGTTAAAAGTTTTGTTTGAATCCCAGATGAAATTTTTAAGTTAGCTAGTCCGCAAATTGACTTTTCCAAATATGGTTCCAAATTATTTACTTTACCAATAATTTTAACATTTTTTTTTCTACTTAAATAAAATTGATCAATCTTTGAAATTTCTCCAATTATATGAAATTCAACTTTAGGAAATTTTTTATAGATTAATGGTAAAACGTAGTTTGTAAATTCATAACATGCTTTTTTATTTGGGGTATACTTGATATTTCCTATAAATATAATTTTAAAATTTTTTTGGTTAAACTTATATTTTTTTTTAATTGCAGCTACTCCATAGAAAATTTGTTCAATTTTTTTTCGATATTCTTTTTTTACCATTCCTATCTCTTTCTTAGAAAACATAAGTATTTTTGTAAATTTTCTGAAGCAAAAGTTTTCATATCTTTTTAAAAACTGATACTCGATAGCATAAATTATTTTTTTTAGATTAAAAAAAGATAATCTTTTACTTGTTTGATGATAATTATCTGAAGTCAAATCTCCCATATCTAAAATAGTTTTTAAATTAGGGTCATTTGGTAAGTATTGAGCTGTTCTAAATGATTGAAAAAATAATAAATCGTAATTTTTATAATTGTCTTTTACATATTTTTTTATTTTTGGTGAATAAAAGAAACCTAATTGAATCGGTTTCAACTTTAATATTGAGAGAAAAATATAAAAAAGTTTAAATATAAAATTTGAATCGCTAAATCCCTCATAACTTAATTTGCTTTCCTTTTTTTTTGAATCTGTAATATCAGGACTAATAACCTTCACATAATTATTTCTACTAAGAAAATAAATAAATTTTTTTGCTCTTATTACGTCACCTGAATATCTTCCCGAAAAAGGACTTCTGGGACAAATAAATAATATTTTTCTCATTTGTTCGATTTATTCTTTTTTAATTTTTTAATTCTCCATCTCGACTCAGATCTAACTATGTATCCTACACAATTTTTCGATCCACATTTACAAGGAAAATCTTTATAATCTTCATCAAAGCTAAATCCATAATCATATGTTAATTCCTCACCTTTTTTAATATTTTTAATAGCATACACCCAAACTTTTAAACCTTTACCAGAAACCTCACAATTTGGATCACAAGAGTGATTAATTAACCTTGCTGTGTTGTACTTAAAATCACCATCGAGATCATATTTTTTGTTTATGTTAAAAAGGTAAATTGCTTTTTCGTTGTCAAATTTAGGATTTTTTTCTACTTCTTTTTTTGTAACAATTTTCCCTTTATATTCAACTATTTTTGTTCTGTCTTTAATATCTCGACTGGCGTATAAACCTCTATTATCAATTTTTGATTTTTTTATTTTATAAAGTTTCACTTAAAATACTCATTTAAGATATCTTTATAAATATTTGTAAGTTTTCTAAGATCAGAAACTGATGAACATTCATCAACTTTATGCATAGTTTTATTAACAAGCCCAAATTCAAGGCAAGGAGAAATTTTTCTGATAAATCTTGCATCTGAAGTGCCCCCAGTAGTTGAAAACTTGGGGTTAACCCTAGTTATTTTCTTAATAATCTTTTTTGCTAAAAAAATAGTTTTATTTGGCTTTGTCAAAAAGGATTCACCGTTTACAAAAAATTCAATTTTAAATTTACATTTATTTTTTTTGCACAAATCTCGAACAATTTTGCTTACCTTTCTTTTTAAAGAAGCTGACGTATGATAATTATTGTATCTTATATTAAAATTAGCCTTTGCACTTCCCGGAATCACGTTATATGCTTTATTATTTACATTTATACTTGTAAATTCTAAGTTCGAAGGTTGAAAACTTTTATTTCCATTATCTAATTTTTTTTCTTTTAGTTTTTTACATATACTTACTAAAGTATTAATAGGATTTTTGAGAAGTTGTGGATATGCAACATGACCTTGTATTCCTAGAATTTCGATTACGCCCGACAGGCTTCCTCTTCTACCAATTTTGATCATTTCACCTAACTTGTTAGGATTAGTTGGCTCACCTACAATACAGAAATTTATTTTTTCTTTTCTTTTTCTTAAATATTCCACGACTTTTTTTGTACCATTAATTGCATATCCTTCTTCGTCTCCTGTAATAAGTAAACTTATAGAGCCATTAAGTTTTTTTTTATTTTTGATAAATTTGTTAATAGCAGAAATGAAGCAAGCTATAGAACCTTTCATATCATTAGCCCCTCTGCCGATCAAATAATTTTTTTTTACAACAGGTTTAAAAGGATTTACTGTCCAGTCATCTATATTTCCTGGTGGAACTACATCTGTATGACCAGCATAACAAATGTTAGGTTCTCTTGTTCCAAGACGAGCATACAGATTCAATATTGGTTTACTTTTTTTATCTTTAAATTTTAAAATTTTACACCTAAAACCCAATAGATTTAATTTTTTACTTAAAAATTTAATAGCCCCATCGTCTTTAGGAGTAACACTCTTAAATCTAATTAGTTCTTTTGCGATATCTAGTTCATCAAATTTAGACATTATTCTCGTAATAAATCATTAATTGAAGTTTTACTTCTTGTTTTTTCATCTACCTTTTTAACGATTACTGCACAATACAACGATGGTCCATTTGGATTTTTTTTATTAGGCATAGACCCCGGCACTACAACAGAATAAGATGGAACTTTACCATAAGTAACATTTCCAGTCTCTCTATCTACAATTTTGGTAGACGCACCAATATATACACCCATTGAAATCACTGCACCTTGTTCAACAAGCACTCCTTCAGCAATTTCTGACCGTGCACCAATAAAACAGTTATCTTCTATTATCACAGGACCTGCTTGGAGAGGTTCAAGAACTCCACCTATCCCAGCTCCACCCGAAACATGACAATTTTTTCCAACTTGTGCACAAGATCCAACAGATGCCCATGTATCAATCATAGTTCCTTCATCAACATATGCTCCAAGATTTACGAAGCATGGCATCAAAACGACATTTTTAGCTATAAAAGATCCTTTTCTTACTACCCCGTTTGGCACGTGTCTGTAGCCAGCCTTTTTCCAATCGTTCTCATCCCACAAAACCGACTTACCTGGAACTTTATCATACCAAGTTGTATAAGGGCCTTTAGACATTGTCATCTTATTTACTCTAAAACTTAATAAAATTGCTTTTTTAACCCACTGATTAACTTCCCATTTATTATTTTTTTTTTCAGCTACTCTTACAACACCTTTATCAGTTAAATTTATTGTTTCATTAATAGCATCTAAAATTTTTTTATCAGAATTTTCAGATATATTTTGTTTATCTTCAAAAGCTAAATTTATAATTTCTTTTAATTCACCTGTTTTCATTTATCTCCTTTAAAAAGTTTGCAACTTTGTGCGTTTTATAATTAATAAAATCAGCATCAGAAAATTTAGCTGCCCATGGTTCATTATTTTTTATCCAAACAGTTTTCATTCCTAGTTCATGCGCTGGTTTTAAGTTTCTTGCTATATCTTCGAAGAATATACTATATTGTGGCTCAATTTTGTAATTTTCTATTAATTTTTTGTATGGTTCTATCGAAGGTTTAGGAATGAATTCAGAGTCTCTAATATCAAATATACCATCAAAAAGCCTGTCGATTCCAATTCTTTTAGTTACATTCTGTGCATGTTCTCTAGATCCATTAGTAAAAATAATTTTTTTTCCTTCTAGTTTTATAATTTCGTCTTCTAAAAATTTATCTTTTTTAAGGAAATTAAGATCTACATCATGTACAAATTCCAAAAATTCGTCAGCATCAATTTTATGATGTTTAATCATCCCATTTAAAGTTGTATTATACTCTTGAAAATAACTTTTCTGAATTTTTTTAGCCTCATTAGAATCAACATTTAACTTTTCAGATATAAATTTTGTCATTTTTTTGTCGACTTGCTCAAATACTTTTGTTGCACCATCGTAGAGTGTATTATCAAGGTCAAATAACCAATATTTTATTTTAGAAAGTTCTTTCATTTTCTAATAAGTGTCCCTGATCCTTTATCTGAAAATATTTCATGAAGTATCGAGTGTGGTTTTCTCCCATCAAGTATTACTACACCTCTTACACCATTTTCAACAGCATCTACACAATTTGCTATTTTAGGAATCATTCCTCCTTCAACTATTTTCCATTTGATCAAATTATCAAGATCGAAAGGTTTAATTTCAGAAATAAGTTCTTTTTTATCATCATAAACACCTTCTACATTTGTCATTAATATTAATCTTCTAGCTCTAAGTTTTTTAGCTATAGCGCTCGCAGCTGTATCTCCATTAATATTAAAAGTTTGATTATTTTTACCTAATCCCAAAGGAGCAATAATTGGAATCTTATTCTTACTCAGGGCATCCTCAATTAAATTTATTTTTATCTTTTCTGGAATTCCCACAAAACCTAGCTCTTCTTTTTCTGGCTCAACTTCAATTATATTATTATTTTTTGTGTGAAAAGAAGTTGCTTCGGAGCCTAATTTTTTAAGTGAGTTAACAATATCATTATTTAAATCTATTAATACCTCTTCGACAGTATTTATTATATCTTTATCTGTTACTCTCAAACCATTAATAAATTTTGAGACAATTTTTTTTTTATCTAGCTCTCTTTTAATTCTTGGTCCACCACCGTGAACGACAATAATAGAAAGACCTAATTTGTTGAGTACATCAATATCAGCAATAAAATTGTTAAATACTTTTCTATCTATTAATACATTCCCTCCATACTTAATTACAATTTTTTCTTTTTCATATTTTGATACGTATTTTTGAACAATATTAATATCAGGAGCTTTTTCAGGCCAAAATTTTTTAATATCGTCTAAAGAGGTCTCTTTTGACATTTAATTTGTTTTCACTTTAGTCTGTTTCATAATCACCCACTGTTGAGCAATTGTAAGAATATTATTTATTGTCCAATAAACGACTAAGCCTGACGGGAAAGAGGCTAAGATAATTGTAAGGAAAAGGGGAAAAAAAGCAAAAATTTTTGCTTGAATAGGATCAGCTGGCGCCGGATTAAGTTTTTGTTGTACCCACATTGAAGCTCCCATAAGTATTGGCCAAATACCTATAATTAAAAAGCTTGGAGGATCCCAAGGTATAAGACCAAACAAATTAAAAATTGAAGTAGGATCTTTATCTGACAAGTCTTGGATCCATCCAAAAAATGGCTGATGTCTCATTTCTAGAGAGATAAAAAGCATTTTGTATATCGCAAAAAAGAAAGGTATTTGTATTAAAACCGGCAAACAACCAGATGCTGGATTAATCTTCTCTTTTCTATATAAAGCCATCATTTCTTGTTGAAGTTTTACCTTATCTTCTTTATGCAACTCTTTAAGTCTAGTCATTTCTGGTTGAACTGCTTTCATTTTAGCCATCGATCTAAATGAATAATTTGCAAGAGGAAAAAAGATTAATCTTATTCCAATAGTTATTATTACAATTGCAATTCCAAAATTCCCAGAATACTTGAAAAGATAATCTATTATAAAAAATAAAGGTTTTGTGAAAAAATAAAACCAACCCCAATCTATAACTAAATCAAATTTTTTAATATTTTGTTTAGCTGCATAATCATCAATGGTGTCAACTTCTTTCGCTGCAACAAAGAGCTTTACTTCGTTAGAATTATTTGACGATGGATTTATTACTGTTGGATTATTTAATATGTAATTAGCTTTAAATGCGTCTTGATATAAAAAAGTTGATTTAAAATTTTCACCATTTTTTGGTACAACCGCTGTCATCCAATATTTGTCAGTTATACCTAACCATCCCTCATCTGCTTCTCGTACTATTTTTTTCTCCTCAATATCTTCATAATCGTCCTCCTTAAGCTCATCGTCAAAGACTCCAATAAATCCCTCATGTGAAATATAAAAATTTTGTATATCATCCGGCACCTTATTTCTGGTTATTTGAGCATAAGGATAAAGTTCAATTGTTTCTTTTGAATTATTTTTTACTTCTTGAGTAATTTTAAATAAAAATTTATCATCAAGATTAATTTTTTTTGTAAATAATATTCCTTGTCCGTTATTCCATTGTAAAACTATTGGTTTATTATTGCTTAAAATATTATTCCCTTTTACTGTCCACTTAGTTGATTTTGTAGGCACTTTGATTTTATTATTAATACTAGTCCACCCTGTCTCTACATAAAATCCATCTGCAGTATCTGCAGGATTTAAAAACTCAACATTTTGTTTATCTTTTAAATCTTGTTTATGTTTTTTAAAAGAAATATCATCAATTAAACCACCTTTTAAATTAAGTGAACCAACTATATTGGTATTTTCAATTTTGACTCTTTCAGAATCTTTTATAGATTGATCTCTTGAAATCTTACTTAATTTAATTGTCTCATTTATATTTGGTGTAATATTGTTGTCGTTTGACTTTTCAACTTTATTATTGATCTTTTTATTATCTTGTACAGGTGCATCAATAAAGATTGACGACAAAACTAAAACTGCTAAAGAAAGTGATAGCGCTGCAATTAAATTTTTATTATCCATTTTATTTTTTAACCGTATCTTTATTTTTAATAGGAACAAAATCTAATCCGGATGTGCCTCCTAAAATTTTAAATGGATGACATTTAAACAATCTTTTTAAACCTAAAATTGATCCTTTGAATAATCCAAATGATCTTAATGAAGTAATAAAATATTCTGAGCAAGTTGGTAAAAACCTACAATTATTTCCTATTAATGGTGATACAAAATATTGATAAATTTTTATAATTAGAATTACTAACCTTGTCATTTTTTTACTTTAATTTTTTGAAGCATTTAATCATTTCTGGCATTAAAACATTTTGTTTTTCTGTATATGCATTTGATTTTCCAAAAACTATATAAGTATAATCTCTATTAATTGCACCTCTTTTTTTTAATAATATATTAACAATAGCTTTTAATTTTCTCCTTATTTTGTTTCTTTTAACAGCATTACCAACTTTTTTTTTCATAACAAAACTTATAATCAAATTATCTTTAAAACTTGGTTTATAAAAATTTTTTGCGGCAAATATTGAAAAATAATTTGTATGATATTTCTTTTCTTTAAGTGCTTTTCGAAATTGGTTGCTTTTTTTTAAGCTCTCAAGCCTAACCATCTTATTAAGTAGAAATTGACTTTCTGCCTTTAGCTCTTCTTCTTGCAATAAGCTGACGTCCAGTTTTAGTTGCCATCCTGGCTCTAAATCCGTGCCTTCTTTTTCTCACTAAATTACTTGGCTGATAAGTTCTTTTCATAAATATTTTAAGGTATATATTTTAAATGAAGTCTATTGTACAGGTAAATTATGAGTAAAAGATTAAAACTATTTTTAGGCATCTCATACATTTTAATCTTACTAGTGTTCTTATATTTGATATTTTCTTATGTTGAGATCACTAGATTAGATGATTTTTCGTATTATAAAGAGTTACAAACTAATGTTGAAAATACAATTGGAAAAAATCTTTACGTAAATCTTTTAACTTTTTTTTTATTTTGCATTATCTGGGTATCTTTATTAGGTTTTGGATCTCCCTTATTACTTATCTCAGGAATTTTATTTGGAAAATGGATAGGTACTTTAGTATCAGTTTTTTCTATTTCTTGCGGTGCTTTAGTTTTATATCTAATAGCTAATTTCTTTTTTAAAGAGATAGTTCGTAATTTGTTAGAAAAAAGATTTAGTAAGTACATATCTTTGTTCAAAAAGAATGAATTTAATTATTTTTTAGCTTTTAGATTAACCGGTGGATTAGGAATACCGTTTGGCCCACAAAATGTTTTGCCTGTGATTTTTAACATTAAAATTAAAAATTATTTTTTTGGTAGTCTTTTAGGCTTTATACCAATGTTTTTTATTTGGAATTCAATTGGAGCAGGTCTTAATGAATATATTAAAGAAGCAGATAATTTTAGTTTTTTTAATTTAATTTTGAATAGTGAAATTTATATTCCAATACTTTTTTTTGGAATTGTTATAGTTGTATCAGCTATATTAAAGAAAAAAATTTTTAACGATAAAAATGGCTAAAGATACTTTCGAAGGTTGTATAATTAATGGTTGAAAAATTAAATTGGTTAATTTGGTTAATTTTTGTGATTTTATGGAATTACGGTTTTCCAGAGGCTACACCTTTTCAAGATGTGTTAGTTGCCGTAATTTTGTCTCTATTGTTTATAATTATTAAACTAATTAGATTAAGATACTTGCATAAATCCATATCAAGAAGTAAAAATAAGGTCTAATGAAGGAGCGCTTATTATGGGAATTCACTATGATTATAAATCGACACGTGGCGATAAAGCGATGAAAAAAGAAGCTAAGCGTAAAGCAAGAATAGAACAAAGAAGAGCAAAAAAATCTATTCACAACAACAAATCTCCAGAGGAGAAGCAGATGCACGATATCGACAGACCCATCACTCTTGAAGATTTAACTAATCCTGATAAAAATTAATTTTTAAATGAGTTCTTTTTTAAAAAAAAAAGAATCTTTATTAAAATTTCGAGAAAACTCATTAAAACAAAATTTGAAAAAAAGAAAAAAATTAAAACATAAAATTAAAAAAAAAGATGACAGTGCTATCAGATAAATGGATCAAAAAAGCTGCTCAAAAAGGAATGATCAAGCCTTTTGTGAGCAAACAAGTAAGAAAAGGTAAAATTTCATTTGGACTTTCCTCTTATGGCTATGATGCTCGAGTTTCAAATGAATTTAAAATTTTTACAAATGTCAATTCAGGAATAGTCGACCCGAAAGTATTTAAAAAAGATAGCTTTGTTACCAAAATTGGAAAAGAATGTATCATACCACCCAATTCATTCGCTTTAGCAAGAACAGTGGAATATTTTAGAATACCAGAAAATGTTCTTGTCATTTGTTTAGGAAAATCTACCTATGCTCGTTGTGGAATAATTGTTAATGTTACTCCTTTAGAACCAGGGTGGGAGGGTCATGTTACTTTAGAATTTTCTAACACTACTCCTTTACCAGCTAAAATTTATGCAAACGAAGGTGTTTCACAATTTGTATTCATAAAAGGAAATGAAAAACCGGAAATCACTTATGCAAAACGGAGAGGCAAATACATGAAGCAAAAAGGTGTTACTCTCCCAAAAATCTAAATCCTTAATGCGAAAATTATTGATTAACGGAAAAAAAGAACTTCTTGGAACAATCTCAATTTCTGGATCTAAAAACGCGACACTTCCTATCTTAGCATCTACCATTTTTTGTGAAAAAGTTAAATTAGCTAATGTCCCCCTAGTCAAAGATATTTTTACTATGGTTGAACTTTTAAAATTTATCGGAGTAAATATTAATATAGAAAAAAAAAAGAATTTAATTGTAGTTAACAATTTAAATAAAAATATAAAAACTTTAGCACCGTATAAGCTAGTAAAAACAATGCGTGCTGGTGTATTAGTTCTCGGACCTCTTTTAGCAAAATATAAAAAAGCTAAAGTTTCTCTTCCTGGTGGGTGTGCAATTGGAACAAGGCCAGTAGATCTTCATTTATTTGCTTTAAAAAAACTTGGAGCAAAGATCAAAATTAAAAACGGATATATAATAGCCGAAGCTAAAAAAGGGTTAAAAGGTGCAAAAATTAATTTTCCAAGCATTTCTGTTGGAGCAACTGAAAATGCTTTGCTTGCTGCTTTTAATGCCAAGGGTAAAACTATATTAAATAATTGTGCTATAGAACCTGAAGTTATAGATCTTATAAAATTTTTAAAAAAACTTGGTGGAAAAATTAAGATTGAAGGAAGGAAAATTTTTATTAATAAATGTGAAAAAATGAAAAGAAATGTAGTTCATGATGTAATTTTTGATAGAATTGAACTTGGAACTTATATGGTTGCGGCTGCATTAGTGGGGAAGAAGGTTACTTTTAACAAAATAGATCCTAAAATAGTAAGAACAGAAACAAGTATTCTCAAGATGATGGGTGTAAAAATAAAATTATTAAGAAATTCAATTGAAATTAAAAAAAGCCAAAATATTAAAAAAATTTCAATTTCAACAAAACCATATCCAGGATTTCCGACTGATTTACAAGCACAATTTATGGTTTTAATGACACGTGCTAAAGGCTTATCTAAAATAAAAGAAAATATATTTGAAAATAGATTCATGCATGTTCCTGAATTAAAAAGAATGGGAGCAAATATAGAAATAAAGAATAAAACTGCAATTATAAAAGGTCCTTCTCAATTGACTGGAGCAGAGGTAATGGCAACAGATCTTAGAGCTTCTGTAAGTTTAGTTCTTGCAGGTTTAGTAGCTAATAACCGGACTACTATTAACAGAATTTATCATCTAGATAGAGGATATGAGCTTTTAGAAAAAAAATTAAAAAATTGTCAAGCATATATAAAAAGAATTTAGAGTGAAACCTACTAGTTTAAAATTAATTGCAAGAACAGAAGAAGATCTAAGAATTATTTCAGCACATCTTCAAGACTCGATCGCAAGTATAGAAAATATTGCCAATTTAAAAAAAAATAAAATTTTTTTAATGCAATTAAATAGATTTATGTGGGAAGATGTTGAAAAAGGTGTATTTCGA
>MDSV01110275.1_pt1 | contig 15014 bp, 18 predicted proteins | sample 810851 | NCBI WGS metagenome assembly MDSV01 (sample SAMN05326640, study PRJNA326480) | marine metagenome | isolation source: seawater | place: Atlantic Ocean: North East | collected 2012
AGCCTTCCCCGGAACACCCTTCGTGACAGGTCCCAATCTTCCACCGGTGGTCGGTGGCCGGAAAAGGAAGGTGTTTGAAGGTGTGATATACAATCTTCCACCGGTGGTCGGTGGTCGCGGCTGCGCAGTTACCTTAGGGAAGCCTTGAGAACACACTCGTGCTTCGTTACGCCACCTACTGTTGATTTGCCGTCCGTCGTCTTGCCGCACATTGCTCCAGTAGTGTCATCCGGCGTTGGCCAATTCCTTCGACAACACGCACCGTGTGTACCACAATAGTTGTTCGGGCAGTTCGCGTATCCATAACACGGCGTCCAACAATCGGGAACGACACCATTCACTGGGACACTATGATCCAAATCGAACCCGGATGGTATGGTTGCGGGTGGTGTGGTTGCGGCTGCTGTCGTTGGTGGCGGTGGCGGACTTGTTGCGGGCGGCGTGAGCGGCGGCGGCGTCGGCGGCGTCGGCGGCGTCGGCGGCGCAACATATCTCACAGCACCCCTGGAAAAACGAACCCTTTGGAGGCGTTCACCGGCGCCAAGATCTCCATTGATTGCCACAAAGTCCTCCAGATGCTGATGGAACATCCGGAACGACTGCCGGTGTGATTCTGTGAGCACAAGGTTCGCTATGATGATTTCCTGATTGTTGGGCCAAAAGCTACCAGTTGGCACGTACCTTCCGTCCGCAGTCAACTCCACCTCTCGGCGGCAGCTGAATCGTATGCCAATGCCGAATCTCTGTGCTCGCGATCGCACGTTGAGGACAGTCAACGGAATCGTCCACTTCGCCATTGTGTTCAAATCCTCGAGCGGCGATTCCGCGATGACGCGAATTGGTGCCGCCGAGACTTCAGTGCCTTCTGGTACATTTGTCGTCATTGTGCCACCCCAATTCCATACGCCCCTCGTGTTGTCGGAAGTTAGGTTTGTAAAACTGGACGAGAGGTTATCGGTTTGCAGGTGTGGGTCGGTCAGCCATTGTTGTTTCCGCGCATCACTCATCAACATGTCGTAAAGAAAGAGTGTCGCGTGCGTCACGTGTGATGTCGCAGGGAGCGAGGGGTCTTGCGCCCAGACGACATTGTTCTGTAATCCGACGACCTCGATATTCTCGATTTCGACTGTCGTCATGGGGGGGGGGATTCTATGATTACTTGCGAAAAAAAAAACGTAAAGAAAAATGTTGTTGGAAACCAAGGAAATGACGACCGAGGTTGGACACAGTAACGACGGTGTTGAGGTTGAACAGCAGATGTTTGCGGTCATTCCGCAAATCTACTTTGGCGACGCCCCGGGCCTAGTAGAACCGAAGACGGCCACCACGCTCACCACGAACACTGAGCGCGCGACCAGCACGACTGAGGACACGACCATCACTTTGATCATCCAAGTCGCGACCGCGATCATTGTCCTCGTAATTGTGCTATGGCTGCTCATCACCCTCATGCGGTCGACGTTACCAGAAAAGAAACTCGGTAAGAAACAATGAAGTTGAGTGAGCGGATCATCCAGTTCGTCGAGGACAAGTTGGAGGACGAAGACAGTGTGGCTCGTATCCGCTCAAAGATCATCGCTCCGGCCATCAATATTCTTCGTGACGAGATCACCAATACCGAGGCTACCGAAAGGTTAACCTCGATGATCACAACTTTCATATGGCCCGTTCTCCTCGTAGTCAGCATTGTCTTGTTTATGGTCTTCCTCATCCTCGGTCTGCAAATCTATCAGATTAGTAGAGTGGCGTGAGCGCCGGCGAGGATTTTCGACGACCGCGTCCTAAGGCACACAAAATTATTAACGACTCCAATATTATACAAGATGCTGACGACTGGACGGGAAGTGGACCGTTTGCTCATCGCCATTATGATGTTAGTCGTCCTTATCTTGGCCTGCTATACCTACTCGACAAAGGTTGCGATCACGAATCGTGCGAAGATTGACGAAGCTGGCCTCAGTGAGCGCATAAACTACCTCAACGATCAGCTCCACCAAACGAAACAGGAGGTCACCGAATGGGTCTCCAGACCCGCTCCCGAGGTTGTTGAAAATGAAGAAGACACGACAGCGACCGAGGAGAATGACCTGCCGGTACCAGTGTCCTCGAGCTTTCTGGGTTGAGGCAAAGCTCGAATAGCGTCGATTACCACTCGTCTATCCTTCAAGCCTTCCTCGGTCGTCCACGTCTCCTGGGCGGCTGCACGGGCACATCGATCTCCGATACATCAATTGGCGGCGTCTCCATGGCCTCCGCGTCCTCCACCCTAGCCTCCTCCTCGACGATGCTGTCCATCACGCCACCGGCCGTCACCTCAACAACCACCTCCTCCACCTCCTCCACCCTCTCCACCTCCTCCACCTCCTCCACCTCTTCCACCTCCGTTGCTACACCTTCCACGTCCTCCTCCTCGTCCTCCTCCTCGTCCTCCTCCTCGTCCTCCTCCTCGTCCTCCTCCGCCTGGCTGTCATCCTCCTCGCCATCGTCGTCGATGAGCTCCAAATCCTCCTCGCCATCCGCCTCCTCTTCCTCCATGGACTCGCGATACCGCGGTTCCATGAACATTTGAGCTGTCGCTTGCATGAGTTCACGGTTCATCCGTGCAATACCAACCGACGCTTGATCGATTCTGTCGATCACCCGGTGAAACTCCAGCTTCAAGAACCAAAAGATGTAGACCAGCATGGCAATAACAATCGTTAGTAGCAACGATAGCATCTATGATACTATTCGTCACCTTTAAAAACTGGTTGAGGGAAACGAACACCGCTCGAAAATGGAGACGATGTCGAGCTGGCGAATCGACTTGCGATCTTACCACAAGCGTACGTACCTAACGTGCACCACATCACCTCCATATTCGTGGCACCCGCTTGGATGAACCATCGAAGCGCCGTGCAGTGTGGTGACGAAACCATCAACGGTGACATCACGAAACCCCGCAACGTGAGCGGTGCACACCACGCCGTGTATGCGTGTGCCGTCACAAAATGGGTTCCGAACCAGCAGAGGAAGGGCAACGCATGTATGCCTATCGCCCTCCAATCCACCAGCATACATCATCGTAGCCGGTCGTCTTTAAGCCAACCACGCGCTCCGGCCACCAATGGCCGCGGGCCAAAAAAAATCATGTATGTCTACTAAAGGTTGATGTCGTGCGACCGTGCACCTCTACCGGAAATCACCTTCGATTACGTCCACACCGGGCGAGGTGTGGAGATCAGTGTTTACCCTCTCAAGCGACGGAAAGAGTACGAAAACCTGAAGCCACACACACGAAAACTTTGGTGGAAACCAAAAGAAGACAAAAACCTCATCTACAAGACGGAGCACATCACCAGCAGCACCGGGAGCAAGACCGTGGTGACTCGCCTCTACTGTCGGAACGGGAGCCGGCGATTCGTCATTATGATGAAGAACCAGGAAACACCTTCGCGAACCCGACAGAGGGGGTTGGTGCATGAAAAACAGATGTATAGGATTTCCAACTACCTTGTTGCACTGCGTATCTGCCCCTTCCTGCTCCGATCGTACGATATCGCCACCCCCCGAAGCGTGCTGCTCACGGAGAGTTTCGACCCGAGAAATTACATGACACTGCGCGCATTCGTCCACGACGAGCGGAAGGACTGGCCCAAATCCATCACGAGATGGATGACCAAGAGCGAAAGAGTGGCACGTCAGCTGCTCGTACAGCTACTTTGGGCGATCGAGGTCTACTACCGCATTGGGATGCGCCATAACGACCTCCACTTGCAGAACGTGCTCATCAGCTTCTGCACCCCACGAGACAGGATTTTGAACTACATCAGTCGCCGCGGCAAGCAACACGTGATCATCCTCAAGCGTTGTCCAATCATGCTCACGATCTTCGACAATGATCGCGTGATCAAAGCGAACGCACCAAATTTGAAAAACTCGAAACTCGCACCCGCAACTTCGCCCGGCCCAGTAACCAACCTCTTCCCGTGGCACGATCCGATGCTGAAAACCGAACGTCTCGATCTCTTCAAGGTACTTCAAGAGCTACGGAAAACCGCAACGCACAAGGGAGAGCTCTACAAGCTGCTCAAAAACCTCTGTGTCCAGGGGAGATGTGCGACGATGTCCAGCAAAGGGGAGAACCGCATGACCAGGATCTACAAAGCGAACAACTTCAGACAATATCACATGCTGCTCAACGATAATCGGCGCGAATTCCACATACCTCAATGGATTGGGACGGCCGAATCCTATCTGCTCGAAATTGCAGCTCCGTTCGTCACAGAAAGCAAGAACGGTCCATTCTTCGCGGACCTAGCCAATTTGTATTGAGCATCCAGCGACCTGTCGAAAAAAAATCTACGTCAGAGTAAAGTATGCCTGAAGAAGACGGAGGAAAACAAAAAAAGCGGGACCCTGGCCAATTCGCGATTTGGGAACCCGAGCAAGACCGGGGGATCAGACCGCTAGGCAATTTTGAGCGGCTAATTAGAAGTCTGAAGGTCGATTTGAAAATCAATGAGTTCTGGAACACACTCGCCAACGCAAAGAAAACAGAACTTCTAAACATAAAGAAGGAGAAGAACAAAGATAAACTTAAACGTCAACTTGAAGCTCTTGTTGAAAACAAAGCCGTGGGTGAACTCGTCGCGCCACTTATGCTGGAGGACTCTGAGAAGGCCCTGTCTCTTCTTGAGAATGAAAAACTCCCCCCTTTCAAGAAGTATATTCAGAAGCGTTTGAAGGAAAAGGTAAAGAAGGCGGTGGACGCAGAAGCTGAGGAACAGCAGAAAAAGAAGCGAGAAGCGGTCGAAGAAAAGAAAAGGCAGGAAAGAAATAACCTCAAAAAAGCAAATCAGACGTTAACGAGCATCAATAATCTGATGAGTGAGATCCTCGCCGGAAAGTTTAAAGACCATTCCACTGTCACAGGAGTCGCGCACGGCGCGACGGTGCCGGTACCAATCCCGGCGAGGCCGAAGCCCATGGCCCCACTATTCAAAACCTCCCATTCGTCAACACGGCCACCGGAGAAGCAACCGCCACCGCAGAAGCCACCGAAGCGGAAGCGACCTACGAGCCCCGCTAAGCGACCTACGGGCCCCGCTAAGAGACCTACGGGCGCCGCTAAGCGACCTACGGACCCCGCTAAGGCACCCAATCGTAAGAACTCCGGAGCCGGAGGATCAGGGTTATCGCTCAAGGAGAAGGCGAAGAGTCAGGGAGTGCTGCCATGGGCGGTGCAGCGGAAAATCGTGTCACCAGAGAAGCAACCGCCATCACCGCCATCGGAGCAGCAAGAGTCATCAAAGCAGCGAAGGAAGCGACCTGTGCCCCGCAGCTAGCTTAACTTCGGAAAGCAGCCCAAGTAGAGAAGTAGAGAATGTGCAAAAATTATGTCTAGTAAAACTAACATGAGCAGAAAGAAACCGTCACTTCCACCAGATTACGTGCCATTGATCGTGTGTGGGCTTTTTGCACTGATCGTCTGGCTCGCGCGGCGTCCGACTCCGGTAGCGGCCGAGCCGGTCCGGCTGCCACTTTCTGCGCGAGCCTACGAGCGCGTGGCGCCGCCGCCAGCGCCACCAATACAACCTCGGGTGTGGGAACCACACCCGCCCATCAGCTACGAGACGATTGGGTTTTTGGAGGGTGATGGCGTCACGCGTCCGCTGCTGGGCCGCCGCTCCAGCACGCGCAGGCACAGATGGCATTACAGCACGACAAACGACGCGCGGTCTTCCATAGGGGCCTTGCGGTTGCCGGTCTCGACGCAGGACAGAAAGTGCACCGCAGAGATCGGCTGCGAAGAACTCTACAGTGGCGACATGGTTACGATTCCTGGAGTGGACGCACCGATGCGCGTCCAGTTGTACGAGAAACACTTTGGCTAAGCACTTACGGCTCGGTTAGCTCGGTTAGCTCTGTCTCCATGTGCACCTGTACGGAGGTGGTCCAAATTCCTGGTCTGATGCGCATGAGGATGAGGCACAACGACACCAGACTGCACGTGATCACCGGTATGACGCTGCTAAACAGGACGAGGACGTAGGGTCCCCGGTCGCCATGCCAGATGTAGAAGGACAAGTAGATCAGTGCCGCCACGAGCGTGCCCGTGGATGCAATGAGACCAACGATCGGCGCCATCCACTTCAGAAGGAGGCATCGGTTGAGATGACGCGACTCCACGCGTTGCACGCCGCGATAGGGTTCTGTGCACACACGACAGTACATCTGTGGTCGCTGCGGGTCGAAGCTGATCATCTTCTTCAAGCACTCGCTGTGGACGAACTGGTTGGTGCAGTTGCACGGACTGTTTACCACACCGTCCGGGCGCAGGCAAATGAAACATACGTTTTGCTCCTCTCCATCGCTCCTCGAGTCCTCATCTTGCTCGTACCGCATCGCGTGTGGCGGCCTAACCCGCATTCGCCAAGTCTTTAAATAGGTCACGAACGAGCGCTATATCACACCCCCGAACCCTCGCGCCATCCGAGAACTACGGTAGAGAAAGTAGCACGACTACGCATATCGACGGCACATTGACCGCACCAGGATATTCTCTGTGATATCCCTATTAGTAAGGTGCGTGCCGGTCATCGGATCTGTATCGTGCGTCTCGAGCCAGCGCACAAGCGGTGCCCGCTCATACGTTTGCCCGCTCTCCACCAGAAGGACCGGATCGACCATCAGCTCGTGGGTGAGCGGGCAGAAGAGCTCTGCAGGCAGCTCGGCTGTCGCGGCCGCGGGGGGCGTAGGCTGTTCCGGTTGCTCGTCCTCATCGCAGCTGTACGCTTCATCCATGGCCTGGGCCAACATGGCCTGGGCCAATGATCGTTCCTCGATGGCCGCTTTATTTGCTGCTTTCTTTGCTGCTCTCCTCTTGCTCTTCTTGCTCTGTGAAGGCGCCTCTGTTTTATCCTCCTCCTTGATGATCAGTTGTGCCATTGCATCCGCAAACGCATGGGCGTCCGCCCACGCCTGGTCGCCACCTGGTGGTGAGGACGTGGAGCCACTACCCTGGTCGCGCTGTTTCTGCTGGAGCTTCTTCCGAAGCCTGTCTGCCGTTGATGTGCCCCGTGCGGAACCGTCCCTGGTTTCGACAACCTGGTGGCCGCCGGCAGTGCCAACAGAATTCTGACTGGCGACGTTGCCCTGCGCATCATCGTTAAGTCGACGAACTTGTTTCATGGAGACGACCTCAACCACCTTCTTACGGGTTGAGGACGTAAAGGCGACACAGGTGCCACTTGCGTCATAGATGGCGCGTTCGATCTTGGTGCGACGATAACCTGGCGCTGGTACAAGACGTTTCTCCTGGAAGCGATCGGTAATTATGGTCCCACCAACAAGCCCAGTAACGCGCATAACCTCGCGCGGGAACATTGGTGCCTCGTGCTCCTGTTCTTTGAGGATCTGGGCGCCACAGTCCTTGTAAGGCTTCATCCAATCGTCAAGCTTGATAACCAGAGACTCACCCACCCCCGGCATACGGTCCGGGATACGGTCCGGGTGATCGTGCGCATAGACCTCAGCCATCTTCTTCATTACCCTCAGGACAGTAGCGGCTTCGATGATATTGTTGTCTTCTGGGATTAGACCTACATGTTTTCTCACCAGGTCCATGTACTTCGAGGCAGTGTTCTTCAGCATCGTCATCGCCTTGTCAACGATGTCCATCGAGACGTTCGTGTCGTCAAGCACCTCATACGCCACGTCCATGCACACCTGAAACGTCACAGACCCCTTCTGCAGGACTGATGGGCAAGCGCACTCGGGCCACGTGTCATAATTATTTTCGAATCTCTCGTACAGCTCCTCCTGGCTCAGGTACTTGAGGGTGTCGGCCATCGCCACCATGATCGCGGCGATGTCCTCAAGTGTATCCATTATCCCGTTCGTCCTGGACCTGAACGCACGAACGCACACCACAGGGGATCTGAGTTGAGCGGCGGCAGCGGTGTTGGCCACAGTGGCCCGCCGCCGGCGACGGCCACTGCGACCCGGCCACCGGCAGGCGGGGCGGCCGCGGCCGCGAGCGATTCGCGGGGGTGGTGGCGCGAGCGGATCACCTACGGGCGGGCCAGTAACGACAGACGGGCTCAAAGGCAGGAGGCGGAGCGCGCGGATCGTATCCGGGCGCTTCGCGAAGCGAGCGGAAGCTGGGTACTGAGAGGGTGCGTACCCTTCCGAGCGTATACTTTCCAAATTAGGTAACGATTCCAAAACTGGTCTCGGCACCACCAGCCCTCGCTCAACTCAGATCCCCTGTGGTGTGCGTTCAGATGATCTAGGACAAGCAGGGTTACCGTTTGCGCCCAAGGGTTACGTTTGCGCCCTTGCGCCCAAGGTCTTTTGGCGGGAATCTCGTTCAGCAATGAATCCGAGCGCGACCTCTCTCGCGCAGATCGCAAAGGCGAACAGGAACACGGCCAGACTTCTGCAACAATATGCTTATCAGTGTCATGTCGAAGCCATCAAGGCCGGGTGGCGAGCCACTCAGGCACACAAGGATGCTTGCGCTGCAGAGGCGGCGGCGGCGGCGGCGGCAGCAGCAGTGGTGAGTGATGTCTTTGAAACGCGGCCACTCTACCATGAGCTCCAGAGCCTCTCGCCTCCGGCACCCCCACCAAGTCCCAGAACATGTTTTCTGCCATATGACGGGGGAGTTGCCAACGAGCCGACGGAGCTGACTGCCGGCGAGCAGGCAGCTGGCGAGCTGCTGGCGGCGTTGCCGCTACCGACCAATTTCGACAAGCCCCAAGAGTCGAAGACGTTACAGGATCAGTGGAAGAGGGCGTCCCCAATCGAAAAGAAGACGTTCATTTCGGCCGTCCCGGCGGATGTGCTGATCGCACTCTCTAAGGACCGGTATGGTTTCTACCTAATGTGCCTGATGGTGCAGGAGAGGGCGACACATGAGGCGTTCGTGGACGCTCTCAATGGCAAGGTGATCGAGATGTCCATGCACAATCAGGGCTCCCTCGTCATGAGGCAGCTCTATGATAGTATGCTGCCCGAGAAGGCGAACGACCTCGTGCAGGAGTACGCGGGATCTGTCGCACACACAGCAAGCACGCAACCGGGCATGATCGCTATCGATGTGGCATACAAGAAGACGCACGCGCGCTTCGTGTTCGAGGAAGTCGCGGACAAGATAACGGTACTGTCGATGAGCTACTTGGGTGCGAAAGCAATCCAGGGGATCCTCGAGGAGGCGGTCAAGACGGATGCGGACATCGATTACTTCTTCCGCCAGGTGTTAAACATGGCGAACGAGACTTTTGTCGAGATGGCGACACACAAGCACGCGAACTATGTCGTCCAGCAGTGGATGTACCTAGCGAATCCTACCACCATCACGAAGACCAACTACAATACTTACAAGAGGTTAGCCTTTGTCGTCATCGAGAAGGTGCGCCAGCATGCGAAAAGACTGTGTGACAGCTTCTACGGCAGCTTCGTGGTGGATTCAATGTACCGTGTCGCATCAGTGTACGGAAAGAACCCGGTGTTGCCGTGACTAGCTCAGTGCTGGTGAGCCTTGCTCAGCACTGTGTAGGACAGCAGGCGTCGCGAACGAGTGCATCAAGATGATGGTGACAAAGAACTCGTTACTGAGCCGGGTGACATCTATCGACAACAACCACATCGCAACGAAGAGGTCGATCAGCCCGGTCAGAAACTCGGGGAATTTGGTGAGTGGGGAGGGGACACTCGACATAAGACGCGTCATGCCCAGAATGAAGAAGAGAATGCCTACTGCAGCGACGATCGCCTTCTTGAGCAGGGGGCTGTTCGCGAGGCGTGGGTTCCGAACCAGTGCGTCCTGTGATTTCATTTTTGTTGCTGTATGACGAGAGAAAAAAACGACTCCATCGACAAGTGGTCCTCCATGGGTCCGATCGCGTCCACAGTGCCCGCCGCGCTCGCTATCAGCAGTCCGATGGTGCTGACGACGAGCGCACCGCGCAGAGCCACGAGCGCAACGCGCCCCGCGAGAGTCGCGTGGCGGTCCGGGATTCCCCGCGGTGGTGCCGTTATTGGCGGCGCGGGCGCGTCATCGGCCTCCTCCTCCGAATCGCTCATGGCAGCTGGCATCGGAACCTCGTCTGGCTGACCAACAATGGTCCACCGCCTCTTGAAGACGCGCGCGTTATCACGTGTCGTACTTTGTTGCACAGCCTGCTTCAGCTGCTCCTCCTCTTCGCGATCCACTTTGAGGGTCTCGAGCACGTTGCTGCTCTCGAGATCGAGGGAGGCCGTCATCTCGGAATGCATTACCACCAGCTTCACCTTGAAGCTGGTCAGAAACTGCTCGTGGTACCTGGTGTACGAGTCGATGCACTCTTTGATGTACCGCAACTTGTCGCGGAGCACAGCAGTCTTATGCACCTCCGAGTTCAGAAGGTTTTGAATGTTGACGCCCCTGTCGGTCTGGCTGCGCAACCGCTGGACGTAGGCATCGTGGTTCGTCAGATCGGCCTTCCACAACTCGATGATCTTGTGCAGCTCATCAGAAACCGCAGTGATCTCCGGTGTCGTGAACATCGAGAAGTCTAGGTCCTTGTATACACGGTGTGAGACCTCACTGTACGAGAGCAACGTAGCGGAATCCAGGATGTCGTGCGACTCCCGTCGAAGAAACATCAGTAGCTTGTAGAGGTCCGCATACACACGGTTGGTGAAGCGGCTGGCGACCTCGCGCCAAAACGACAGCTCCATCTCCAACACGCGGTGTTGGAAGTACAGCGGGTCCACCAGCAGGAAGGAGTTGTCGTGGAGCGGTCGGGACGCAAGCTCGTCGTGGTAGGTACCGAGCTCATCGATCTTGCGCTCAAGCATGTCCAGTGTGTCACGCACGTTATCGATACCGGTGCAAACGCTCGCACTGCGAACGCGCATCTCTGATTTTGCGACTGGTATTAACAGCCGTTTTTTTTCCAGGCAGATACAAATGGACGATCGCCACGACGACGAAGGACCGTCGACTGGCGCGCGACCGAGCTGGTCTGCAAATCACGAGGACATCTTCGTCGAATGGGCCGATAAGGCAATCTGTTACTCGTGGATGCATGCGCGGTGTGCCGCGAACTACCTGGGGTACTCGCGAGTCTTCACGATCCCCGTCATCGTGATGTCTACGCTCACCGGAACAGCCAACTTTGCCATCGAACGCGTCCCGCAAGAGTACCAGGCGTGGGTGCAAATCGGCATCGGATCCGTGAACATCTTCGCTGGTATCATCACCACCATCCAGCAGTTCCTCAAAATCAACGAATTGAGCGAGGCACACAAAGTCGCATCCCTCCTCTGGAACAAACTCCACCGCGAGATCAACATCGAGCTATGCAAGGTACGCAGCGAGCGCATCGACGTCACCTTCTTCCTCAAGAAGTGCAAGGACGAGTACGACCGGCTCATGGAAACCTCACCCACACCGTCGAACAAGATCGTCCAAAAGTTTATCCGCACGTTTCGCTCCAACTCCGAAGAATGGGAGCAGCTCAACAAACCCGAGGTTTGCGATCGAATCGTCTCCAGCCGGAAGTCACTCGCACAGGAGGACGACAGCGAGATGGTCGAACGCGAGTCAGTCATCATCACCGACCTCATCAAGCAACAACGTCTCATCAGCGAAAAGCACGAGGAGATCGACGCCTTCGTCGCCGCTTTCAAAAAAGAATACAAACGCTCGCCCTCCACAACCGAGATCTTCACCAACATCGACCTTATTAGCCAGGAGGTCATTGCCTCTTGGAAGAAGAAACGCGCGCGCGTCGAAACGGAAGCCTAAACCAGAGCTAATCATCGTCCACCAGTGCCTCGTCGCCCTGCACAATGATCACGTGCTCCGTCTCGCAGACGTCAGGAACCGACTGCTGCGAATTCTTGAACACGCGCCGGAACTTCGCAACGTCCTCACCAGACAAAGGACGCGCCTCCGTCTGCAGCCGCTCGAACTCCCTCTGCACGTACTCGCTCAGCTGGTCCGAGGGTATCCGGTCCTCGCGGCTGAGGCCCATCTGCAGTACCATGTGGCGATAGAACGAACCGAACTGACGAGCGAGCGCATTGTGATCAGCCGCCTTCTCCTCCGCATTATAGAAACGCTTGAGCGACTGCAGCAGCGTCGCGACTAGGCCGATGCCTCCCACTGCGTAAAGCGTCACATTCTTCGCCACCTCGTCCTCAACACTCGCGCTAATGAGCGACGCGCACGAAGACACACTCGTAATGAAGATGCTAATCAGCGTGAGCTGATTACCGAACTTCGTCCACCGACCCGCCGCGTGGTCATGCATGAAGCGCAGACCCGCCGACTTTTCACCCCACGACTTCATCAGCTTCTCGAGATGTGGCGTCCATGTCGCCGCAGCCGCCTTCTTCTTCAGCTCGCCAAGATGCGCCGCCGCCAAGGCCTGCTGTGCGTCAAGCGATTGTCCGTCCATATTCGATAATTTTCAAACACATTTTTTTTCATGTCGCCCTGATTTTTGTCTGCGCTAGTGCTAACTAATGTACTCGAATAACGACTTCAACTCCGAGAACTTGACTCGTTCCAACAACACCTACGCCAACGCCAACCGACGGAAGTTATCCGAGAAATACCCACAATTGCCACTCATCCTCCAACTAGCCAACATGGTCGTCCTCATAGGAACGTTCCTCTACGTATGGTTGCCCGCACAAGAGATGCCGTACCGCCCAGTGCTTCTCCTACCCGCCCTCATCATCGCGTGCATGCTCTGGAAATACCATAGAGACGACGAGAACAAAAAGATGGAAAGGGCGCAAGTCATATGGATCGTCGTGTTGTGCGTCCTGATCTACCTCGCAACCATATTCCCACAACGGACGTGCTGCGAACGCACCGCATACGAGACCAGCATGTACGGTAGGTGGCAGTTCGCAGGACCGGGCTGTGAAGCCGAATCCAACGAGGTCAACCAGGGTGGCGTCTGGACACCGAAACACCTCGCCACTCGCGCGTAGCTATTCGAATTTTATATCGCCTTCTACACAAAAGGGATATGCCATCTCGTGTGCCTTTGACGAATCTACGAGACAAAAACAAAGGCGGCGCGCCAGATTTCGCAGGAGCCGACCGCCTCACAGGCGAAACGCTACCGAGCGGCCCCACCTTCGCCGACGACGACGACCCATACCTCACAAACACCAACCGCAGAGGACTACTCAAAATCGCGCACATCCCACCGGCCGGAGCGTCCACCGTCGACTTCGTCACGCTCTTCCTACGCAATACAAGCCTCGTCCAACGCGCCTACGTGAACGTCCTGCTCGCATCCAACATCTCCATACAACTGCGCATAAGTGGCGTGCTCACCGCAACGCCAGTGTACGCAGACATGCTCCTCGTCGAGGACGACCATGAGAATGCACTACTAACCGCCTCCATCGATGATGCAACAAACGAACTCTCCATCGCCTCGCCCACCAACCTGAACTTCGACACCTCCCTCCCACCACGAATCGAATTCGATCCGCCCGTCGCAGGAAACCTCAGCGCAGCAATCGCGCTCAGTGACGCTGGCGTGCCGCAAATCACCGTCTTCAACCCAACATCACACTCTTACTCGTCGCCACCAACAGTCCGCCTAGTAGGCGGCATAACCCGGCCCATTGGCTTCTTCGAGAGCTTCGACGAAGAAACCATCGTCCGTGCAGGCGCCGCCGCCGGACGGCTCACAGCCATCGGCACAACGCTGCGCTCACAATTCGCCAACAACACCACCGTCGGAGACGCAGTCATCGTCAACAACGAACTGCGCGTCGTTCGCTCCGTAAACACAGACACCAAGGAACTCACAGTCGACGCACCACTCACAGGAGCATCCACCGAATTCGAAACGTGGTCCTTTTTGCCACTCCTCAGCGCATCAACAACATCACAGTACCGAATCGGCAACGGACGCATCTCCAACAAACCATCCCTCGGCCACGTCGGCATCATCTGCTCGCTGCCGCACAACCTATGCACCGGCGACTACGTCATCTACCGATACGGCACCGCCGGTACATGGCTCAGCAACAGGGTCGCCACCATCGTCTCCGACACCGAATTCACAGTCCACGCGACTACCGCACTCTCCCCCTCCGAAAGCGCCGAATGGTACTTTGTCTACCTCCTCGCCGAATCAGAACCAGCGGCCACCACCGTACAAAACGAAGTCCGCTCCATCACCTACGTCAAAACACCCTACGGTGACGAAAACGCGCCCGCTGTCGTCAACACCCTCGGCCTCGGCGGCCGCCGTCTCTTCCTTCGAAACACCAACTTCATGAACCAACCAGGCTCCTACTACGATGAGAGCATCGACCCCATCGCACGAGCCGTCCAATTCTGCCAACTCGCTATGTCCCTGCAAACCCGCACAGAAGTCCCCAACGACATTGACCCATCCACCGTACTTGAGCTCGAGCTAAAAACGCAACCGACACCAGAGGTACAGGTGCTCAGTGGATTCCCGGTCAACGGCGGACTCTCTACCGACACTGGAAGACGCCCGCTCGTGGCCGTCTACGAACGTGGCACACAAACCGTCAGCTCACGCGTTTTCTTCTGGGGATACTACATGAGATATACACCAGAATCCACCACGAACTACACACAAGCAATCAACATCTAGAACCAAACACACCACCCACCCCGGAAAAAATATATACCAATATCATCCACTCATGTTAAACAAGCTTCCACCGAAACGCAAGAGGGTCTCGCCGAACACGAACCTTCCATCACCAAAGAAACGCAAGACGGTCGCTCCCTCGCCGAAGAAACCCGTCAAATGGTACGACCTACCGTACTATAATAAATTCGGCCCGTACATCCCACCCTCCGAACGCTCCCCCCCTCCCTCACCCCGCTTTCCCCAGCTGCCCTTCTGCCCACGCTCCGAACGCCCCCCCCCTCCCTCACCCCCCCGCTATCGGTGACCACCCACCCCCCACTTTCCCCAGCTGTCCCTCCACCGCGAATCCCCACCGCGAACCCCCCACTTTCCCCAGCT
>MDSV01220220.1_pt1 | contig 15013 bp, 8 predicted proteins | sample 810851 | NCBI WGS metagenome assembly MDSV01 (sample SAMN05326640, study PRJNA326480) | marine metagenome | isolation source: seawater | place: Atlantic Ocean: North East | collected 2012
CCAGGCGATGAATACAGGCAACAAGCTTATTTCATTGTCAAGCGATGGTGTTATTGGATCTGTAGGCTATGAGATTGGTGATGTAACAGACATTACGATTTTAACTGCTGGAGCTACTGCTTCTGGCACAATCACAAGTGTCGTTTACTACACAGTAAGTTAGTAACCTAAATATAAGATATGGGGACTAGCGATTGCGGTCCTCATATCGAATTTTTTACAAGGAATTATTATGGCAACATCAGAAGTCGATATATGTAATTCAGCCCTTAATCTTATAGGGGCTTCTACAATATTAGCATTAACAGAAGATTCAAAAGTAGGGCGAATCTGTAACCAAAGATACCCACATGTAAGAGACTCAGTTTTTAGATCTCATCCGTGGAATTGTTTAATTAAAAGAACAGCCTTACCAGCAGATGCAAATTCTCCAGAATGGGAGTTTGCCTATGCCTATACTTTACCAGCAGATTGTCTAAGAGTTTTAAAGTTAGAATACCTGGATAGTGTTTACCAGGTAGAAGGAAGAAAAATTGTAACGGATGAATCAGCTCCGTTAAAAATACAATATGTTTCTCTAATTACAGATCCAATGCAATACGATCAATTACTTGTCGAAGCTATTGCATCAAGACTTGCATCAGACATTTCATACCCAATTATTGGATCCAATACCCTTTCAGCACAAATGATGGACATCTACATGATGAAACTTTCAGAAGCACGGTTTGTTGATGCAACTGAGGGCATGCCTGGAACAAATGAAAATGTAGCTGATGCTGGATCCTTACAAGCACATACATTTATAAATTCGAGAAGATAATATGGCAAAATCAGCCCCAGCCTTTAATGCTTTTACTTCTGGTGAGTTATCCGAAAAAATGGATGGCCGAACAGATTTAGAAAAGTATTTTACAGGAGCAAGACAGATGAAAAATCTTTTGGTACATCCGCATGGAGGTGTGTCCAGAAGACCTGGGACTATATTTGTTAACGAAGTAAAATCATCAGCCAATGCAGTACGATTAATACCTTTTGAGTTCAATGTTACTCAAACTTATATTTTAGAATTTGGGAACAATTATATTCGTTTTTACAGGGATGGTGGTATTATTCTTGATAACTCAAATACTATTGTTGAAACATCAACAACATACACATCTGCACAATTAAATGAAATTAAGTATGTTCAATCTGCTGATGTTATGTACATAGTTCATCCAGATCATCCTGTTAGAAAATTAACGAGAACAAGCCACATCGATTGGATCCTATCAGAAGTTAATTTTAAAAATGGTCCAATGATGGATCCTAATATAACTCAAACAACTATGAGAGCATCATCAAGGACAGGAACACCATATGTATATGCTAGTGATATTATAGGTATAAATTCTGATGCTGGATTTAAAAGCACAGATGTTGGAAGATTAATAAAACTACATGACGGCTATACAAAAATAACCGCCCTGGTAACAACAACATTATCTTCTGGTATTTCTAACTCAGCTACTTCATTTAACATTGCGTCTAATACAGGGTTTCAAACAGATAGCCCAGGTGGGTACTTTCAAATAGGTGATGAAATAATTAAATATACTTCGATGTCTGGAAACTCTGTTAACTCTGGAGTCGCAAGAGGACAACTTGGAACATCAGCATCAGCTCACAATAGTGGAGCTACGGTTACATCATTAACCTCAGTAGCAACAACTGTACAAGAAAACGAAGAGTATAGAACAGAGTTAATGCCTTTTGTGGCTAACACAAAAATATCTGCTGTTGAAGGAGATCCATCTGCTACAGGCTTGGAGCATAACGATAGATATGTGAACAGCGAAAAGAATTTTGTTACCGAAGGATTAAAAACAGGAATGAGTATTGAAGTCGCTGGTTTTAGCACATCAGCAAATAATGCGACTATAGGTAATGCTAGTTATCCAGAAAAACTTATTGTCCAGGCAACAGAAGATACTATTCTTCTTGCTCCTTCAGATGATGTTACTAATGAAGCAGTAGGACAAGCTGTATCAATTCAAGGAGCTTTGATTGATGATGAGAATTGGTCCCTGGGAGCTTTTTCATCTACGACAGGCTATCCAAGAGCAATAGCATTTTATGAAGAGAGATTAGTTCTTGCTGGAACATCTTCAAACCCACAAACATTATTTTTTAGTAAAGGTGGAGATTTTGAAAACTTTGCTACAGGCACAAATGCAGATGATGGTTTAATTTATACCATTGGATCTAACCAGGTTAATGTTATTCGATATTTATCATCAAGTAGTTCATTGCTGGTAGGTACATCCGGTGGTGAGTTTGCTGTTAGATCCTCTGGATCAGATGCTCCGTTATCACCAACATCAGCCCAAATTAAAAGACAGGCATATTATGGTACATCAAATGTAGCTCCTATCCAGGTAGGTAATGTTACCTTGTTTGTACAAAGAGCTAGGCGAAAAGTAAGAGAGCTTGTTTATAGTTTTGATACCGACTCATATACAGCTCCAGATCTTACTATTATGGCAGAGCATATTACATCTTCTGGTATTAAAGATATGGCCCATGCCCAGGAGCCAGATAATACGATTTGGTGTGTTTTAAATAATGGCAAGCTTGCTTGTATGACTTATCGAAGAGAAGAGAACATTGTTGCTTGGCATGAACATACATTAGGCGGTACTTGGACAGATACTTCTGTTAATCCAAACAAAGTATATAGTTATGGTGTTGTTGAAAGTATAGCAACATTACCTGGAGAGCTAGATGAAGATGATATTTATATTGTAGTTAAAAGAACAATTAACGGAGCAACAAAACGATTTGTTGAAAGATTTAATTATTTTGATTTTGGTACAGATGTTAAAGATGCTTTTTTCGTAGACTCTGGATTATCTTATTATGGAAATCCGGCTTCTACATTTTCTGGCCTTGGTCATTTAGAAGGCCAAACCTTACATGTCTTAGCTGATGGAGCTACGCATCCAGATGTTACTGTATCTTCTGGACAAGTAACATTAACCAGGACAGCTTCTAATGTCCATTTTGGTCTAAAGTATACTTCTACCTTACAAACAATGAGAGTCGATGCTGGGGCTACTCTGGGGACCTCTCAGGGCAAGATTAAAAGAATATATGATGTTACTATTAGATTGTTTAGAACAGTAGGTCTAAAAATTGGCCAGAGCTTATCTGTAAACGATTTAATACCCTTTAGAAGTTCTGCTGATGAAATGGACCAGGCATTAGATCTATTTACCGGAGACAAAACTATAGAGTTTACATCCGGATATGATTCTGATGGTTACATTTATGTAGTCGCAGATCAGCCGTTACCATTAACTATTTTATCAATATACCCAAGGTTACAAACTTTTGAAAAATGATTAAATTAGAATTTTTTGAGCCAAAGCATTTATCTTTTCTGGATAAACCAGCCGGTGAAGCAACTGATATGATGCGAAACCCAATGATCAATTGGAAAGAGTGGGCAGAAGATCATGTCCAGGATGGAAGCTCATATACTGCTTTTGATGAGAACAATAGAATTATTGCATGCGGTGGTATTGTCGAATTGTGGAAAGGTCATGGCGATGTATGGTTATTTGCTACAGAACATTTGCATGATCATAAATTTGCAATGGCAAGAATAGTAAAAAAAGCAATGCTAATAATAGCAAAAGAAAACAACTATAAAAGACTTCAAACTCATGTCTTATCAGATTGGGATGAAGCGGTCCGATTTATAGAATTTTTAGAATTTAAACTAGAAGGGTTTCATCCTTGTTACGGACCAGGTGAAACTAACTATTACTCTTATGGAAGGATATTATAATGGGTGTTGAAGCATTATTGATAGGATCTATGGCTACAACAGCAGTAGGTACTGCTGTAGCATATAAAGGGGCTAAAAAAGCCGGTAAACAACAACAGCAAGCTCACGAGTTCAATGCAAAAATTGCAGAAAGAAATGCAAGGGTAGCTAAAAAAACGGCTGAGATTAAGAAGCATCAAACCAATGTTGATATTTTAGCTTTTGATGAAGAGTTTATGAGCTTTCAAAAAGCAAATGCCCAGCAATACAGGGCCAATGGATTTGTTGCCAGCTCTGGTACACCATTAAGAGTTATGCTGGAAAATGCATATGAAGCTGAAAAAGAAAAATCAATAATTAAATATAATTCTGCTGTAGCTCAAGCTCAATTAAGAGAAACACAAATACAAGGCGGAATGGATGCAGATCTATCCAGGATGTATGGTCAACAAGCTAGGACTGCTGGAAAATATCAAGCTTATTCTAGCCTATTAAGTGGAGTATCAAATATGGCTAGTATGGGCTTCCAAGGCCAGCAAGCTGGTGTTTTCGGATAGGGGATAATAATGAAAGTTTATAAATCACAAACTCAGGCAACAGACGAGCCAGGCAATATACAATTTGGTATCAGACAAAATCCATCACTATCAAGTGCCGGATCTATAGCTAAAGCTAATTTTGGAAATACTGTACAACAAGTGGGTAACCAGATGGGCCAAATAGCTATCAAAGTGCAAGAGATTAAAAATGCAACTGAGGTATCAAGAGTTAAAAATGAATACACAAAAATAAATTCTGAGATTTCAAGCTTTGTTCCTCATGCCCCACATTTTTTTGATGTAGCTACCTGGTCAGAAAAAGAAAGAAATAAAGCAAGAATAGCTTTATTAAAAGGCCAGCCATATTCTGTTAATTATCCTGTTGGATCTATTGGTGATATGGATGATAAAGAAAGCCAAATATACAACATGCAGACAGAGGATAAGCCTTACGGAATTGTATCAAATAGTGCTGTATTGAAAACCTTAAATGCCGAGCTTACAGGAATAGATGTTCTTCAATCTAATGAAATACAGGGAGCATACGCAACAAAATCATATAATGATTTAATTGCTGAAACGGAAAAAGAAATTACAGCTCTCACCTATAAGGCATCGCAAGGTGATGAGATAGCAATGGCTAGATTATTTGGATCCGAGGAAGTATTAAATGAAAATGGAGAAGTTATTATTCCAGAACAGCCTGGTATATTAACTGAAAAACTTCAGACTATTGGTTATGGCGATAAAGGCTACCAGGGCTATCTTGATCAACAACAAGAGGTTGCAAAAAATATAGTAGATTATCAAATCATAGGTGTTAAAAAAGCTTTAATAAGCAGTAGTGTTGATGATGAAGCTTTTCAAAATGCTGAAAATACAAGCCTGGAATATATAGGGAATTTATTAGAAAAAGAAAATGGCGAATATACTTACTTACCGCATTTACCAAAACATTTCAGAGAAGAGAAGATATTAGAAATTGAAACTGCATTAAATAGTGCTAGAAAAGAAAAAGTTGCTATGGACAACTCAAAATTAGCTCTTGAGAAAAGACAACGAGATAGAGCTAATGTAGAGACGCAAAATAGTTTTTACGAACAAATATCCAATTTTAGCGATAAGTATAAAATAACTATTGATCCAAAACAAAGTGCAAGTTTACTTCAAGATGCAACTAAAATGATCTCTCTAATAGATACTGCTGTTGAAGATGATGACTTTGATGGCAAAATGGCAGAAGCTCTAAAAACAGAAATACGAAATGTTTTATCAGGCAAAACTATTGTTGATATTCCAGGTGTAACAATGATTTTAGAAAATGCTTTAATTGAAGCTGATGATAGAGAAGATTACTTAGGGATAATAAAAGATGTAAATAGTTATGTAGTAGCTGGTTATCTAAATTCCGGAGCAGAGTATTTAAAAACAATTAGAAGTGCTATGGCAGAGACACCGGCAAATAAAAGACAAAATGCCTATGCATCACAATTAAGAAATCTTACCAATAAACCTCCGGAATTTAATGTTGGACCAAATATCGGTCCACAAGCAGATGCATTATTACAGTCTGTTATCTTGTCTAACTTTAGAAAAGCTACTAATGAAGGATTAGATGGTACACAAGCAAATGCAGAAGAAATGCAAAAAATATTTGATCAATCTGTCCAGGATTATTACAGAGCTAATCGAACAATACTTCAGATGTCTTTTACGGTACAATCAGAAGGAGGTATTCCAGGAGCAGATCCATATGTTATTCCAAATGCAACAATAACTAATTTGATTAAGAGTAAAGAAGGATTTGAAAATCTTGATCTTGATAGTGCTAATGGATGGATAGAAGCCCACAGAAGTGGATTAACCAAACAAAGTGTCATTAATACTATTACTGCATCAAATTTAAGTTCTGGTCAAAAAGAGCTTGAGCTTAAAAAATTAGATACATTGTTTTTATTACTTCGTAATGCTGGGCAAATAAATGACTGATCTACTTAAAAAATCATTACAGGAATCAGATCTTAATGTTGATGTCGATTATGTTGTTGATAACAATATTCCGGTTGATGCAGAAGATACATCTAAGATCTCCAGGGGAGCTGAGACCTGGCTAGGTTATACCAATGAAAGAGGGGAAAAACCTATTGGTCCATTAGCTGAAAGATTATATGAACAATTAGGCCCAGGGAAAAAATATGACGCAGATAGATTTAGTATTTTTAACTTAAATACCCCTTATGTTAGCCGTATAGGATCAGAAAATATTGCAAGCCCATTTGATGCGTATTTGTTAAGAGATGATGAAAAGGAAACTAGCCCAAAGCTCCTAACAAAAACGGATGAAAAAGTACAATGGCTGTTAGAGTATGTTGCTGGAATGGATAATTCTCTTGAGAAAGGCCTTGTAAATGGCATCAATATAAAAGGTATGGATAATGCAACACAAATGGATTTGTATAGTGCTTATCAGTTTTACCAGCCAGAAGCCGATATTATTCCAAATTGGAAATACCCAGACGGAAAATTGGCTTGGGATGGTATAGGAAGAGTTCTTAAATATGCAATAACAGATACGGCAAATGTAGTAGCCATTGGAGCATTTAAACCAGCCTTTAAATTTGTTGAAGGAACAACAGATTTCTTATCAAAAAAAATATTTGGAAAAGCTATTAAAGATAGTGCCTGGAAATCATTAATGAACACTTCTGTTGTAGGTATGATGGAAGGTGGTACTTGGATGTTAGGTGATGATTATTACAGGCAGACGATGGAAATACATGGAGCCGGTACTAACCCAAATTATTTTTTAACTCAATGGGGCCAGGGTAAAGATGTAACTGAGCTAAAAGAATATGATCCACACAGAGGGCTTTTTAGTGCCGGAATAGGATCTGCATTTGGTTTACTTATAACAGCAGTACCAGGATCAGCTATTAACGGTGTAGCTTCATATCTTAATAGATTGAAGATGAGTAAAAATGCTGAAGGTGAAACTTTTATAGATTTTAATGATCTTGAGACACCTTATTGGATGGATGAAAATGAAGTCATTGAATCTACAATGCTAAATCAAGAGGGATTTGATTCACGAATATATTTTAATGATGAGTATGGTTTTGTTCCTTCCGAAGACATTAAGACACTTTATCATGGATCTCCATATAGTTTTGATAAATTTGATATGGATAAAATTGGATCTGGCGAAGGATTTCAAGCTTACGGATATGGTATATATCAAACTGAAACTAGAGATATTGGAGAGCAATATAGAGACCAATTATCAGGCTTGATAACCTTAACAGATGATTTTGTTGAGGGTTTAGAAATAACACCAAAAGGATCTAATGTGCCAGACAACGGAACTAAGCATAGTCATCTTTTAACTATGAATCATAATGAACAAGAAAGCATTAGAGTAAAAACGGATGCAATGAAAAGTATTTTAGATGCCGTTCAACTTGCTAAATTAGATAAATATGAAATAGGTCCAGATCTCTTGCATGTTATAAGTGATGAAGATGTTGCGAAACATATATTGGCAGTAATTGATAACTTGAAAGATAAATTTTCACATACAGGAATTGGCTCAATAGGTGTACATAATGATTCTATATGGGCAATTTTAGATAGGTTTGAGTATGATCAAGATTTTGGTGGTCTTTTCAAAAGTATTTTGGATATAGATGTTCCCCTAGATGCATATCCACAAATAATAGAGGGCTTAAATACCTTAAAAAAGAGAAATCAAGTGTTAGCTAATGAAAGAGATCTTATAGTTAAAGCTGTGGAAGATGGCAGAGGAATAGCTAAAATTGTTATAGGCGACTTTCATAGGGTTTTTAATGAAGGAGCAAAAATTTCTGAGGAAGAATTTATCGAAGAATTTCCTAGATTTGTAATTCATCATAGAGAAAAATTACTAAAAAAATTAGCAAAAGAAAATGATTATCACAACACGATGATTGAAAAATTTCCAGATAACTATGAAAAAAGAGTTTTTGATGGTTGGCAAGCTTTACTTAATGATGAAGCAATTTTAAGTGATATAACACATCAGGAATATTTTAAGGATTTAATTGCTGAAATTCTGGAAGGAAGAGCAACTCAGAAACAAAGAATTGATAGAGATCCGCATCTTTTATCTCAAGAGCATTTTAATATATACGAAAGATACGATGGTATTGATGATACTAGATTTCTTCCTAAAGATGCAAGGCAGAGGGCGTACAGACAACTTTTTGCAATGTTTCCAGAGGAAGGTGGCGATGAATTAAAATTATCACTTAATCTTAATGAAGTTATTGATAATGCTCTTGCTAAATTAGATTATGATAAATATGGACAGCCAAATGATTCCAATAATATTTCTAGCCCATCGGAAGTAGCTGATTTGGTGAAGGATTTTATTTTAAATATGGATCCAAATAGAACGATAGACCATATAAGAAGAGAGTCTGTAAATTCAGCACATGATAGGGCCGGGAAGTATATTGACATTAGTGAGGATATTTTAGTTAGCTTTAAAGAAAGGCATGATAGAAGAATAAAAGAATTGGAAATTACAGAAGATGCATTTAATGATGGCAAGATTAAATTTCAATCAGAAGGATCAATGACAGAGTCAAGGGTTTATGCCCCAAATAAAAATATTATTGATTATGATGAGCCTATCGCAATAGATATTCCTGGTCCAAATCAAGAGATAGCAATAAGAATAAAAACAATGTTAGAGGAACAGGGTTTTCATCCAGAAGATATTTCCAGGTTATTAACTGAGGAAGCTGGACTTCAGGATCCGGATTATGAATTTAAACCTTCAGTATCAAGGTTACTTGTTGGATTAGAAGATTTATACCAAAAAAGATTAGATGTTGTTAGAGTTAACGGACCAGAAAGCAATAACTCAGGACCAGAAGCATTGAGATTGGCAATGGTAGAGCATGATATAATGGGCATCAAATACTTAGATGGTTTTAGCAGAGGGCCTAAAGGAAAAGGATCAAGAAATTATGTCATCATGGATCCATCAATTATTAAGATAGCACAGCAATATTCAATTCCAATACCTATAGCTTCCGCTATTTTGTACGAATATATGAAAGATAATAATCAATTAGATGATATGTAGTGGACACAAAAAATGAACACTTTATAGTGGACAGTCTGCGATAATTTATGGAGTAAAAGATGTCATTACCAGAAGAGCAAATTGAGTTTATTAAGAAAAGATATGGATCTAATTCGAGAACATATCAGTTAGTTACAAGCAATGCTAAAGATGATAATGGATCTGTTAACCTAAGACCGGAGTTAAATACAAAAAATAGTAGCTAATGTAACGAAATTAGCTTATAAAAAATATATGTTGAGGATGGCTATGCCATCCTTTTTTTATACCTAAATGAACGAGACAGAAGAGCTGGCTTTGGAAACCGTGCCTATAGGCGGTCCCAAGGAGGTACTTACAGAACAAGCAAATAACAATCCAGAGGTCCAAGTCTCTGAAGCCTTGCCTTTGCCAGCAGAAGAAGTAGATCCTCTTGTTAACGAAAATAATATTGATCCTGTTATTCCCCAGGAGATAGTGCCGGCAGAAGAGGTTAAACAAGAAGAGCAAGTAGAATTTCCATTTGTTGATAGCCCTTATGCTTATGATAATGTTGATGCTGATGGCATACAATTAGCAAGTGCTTTAGGCTTTAAAAGTTTATCAGATTTATGGAAACTTTTAGGTGATAGAGCAGAAGAGCTTCCAGGTGTTGGCGAAGTAGTCAAAACAAAAAGAAAGCTTGATGAAAAGAAAAGGATTATTAAAGAGCAGATTGATAGAGATCCTAGTTTAGATACAGATTATAAAAACTTATCTCCAGAAGAACAAGCTCTTGCAATAAGGAAGAATTTAGAAAGTTTAGGTATCACATACCAATCTGGTGATAACCCTATGTTATTAATAGACGGTGAAAACTTTATTAATGATATAACTAAGGGTGTTTATGAAGATGAAAAAGTCGTAAATGGCTTTCTTGGTGATACAAGAATATTTGGATCTAAAGGTGATAGAAAGCTTCCGGATGAAGAATACCTATTAAACCTTATAGGTTATGTAGCCGAAAGATATAATGCTGGGTTTACTGCTCAGAAAGGTGGTGTGGACAAAATGAAGGTCCAGGCCATGCAACAGTTAGGCGAATTAGTATTGCTAACTGATAAAAACCTTACAAACAAATTACTGAATTTACATGGTGGCCAGCTCCCAGATGTTGGAACAATTTTTGCCATGAGAGATATATATAACATTCAAGCAAGAAAGTTTGATGCTATGATCTCAGACTTAGACACAAAAGCAGGACCACAAGATATTATGGATCTAAGAGAGCAACTTGAGATTGTTGCTAACTTACAAATGAAAATATCTGGAGTTAAAACAGATCTTGGTAGAGCTTTAAGATTTTTAAGAGAGCCTTCTGGAATGGGACCGGATGGAGTGGTTGTTCCTACAACAGGAAGGCCAATGGAAAAGCTGGATCCGGAAACAGGAGAAGTAATACAAGAAGGGTTTAAGTATAGAAAATCCGAGCAAACTCCGGTTAAAGAAGATGATGATATTGACAGGGTATTAGATCTACAAAATAGTTTGGACAGGGTAGGTGGTCAGAAAGGTCTATTAAAATTTTACCAGGCTTACAACAATATGCCAACACAACATGGTAAAGCAAAATTACTAAGAGACTTTATTAAATATGGCAGACAAGAAAAAGTAGGCGATAAAAACATTGGTAGATTTTTTGATAATGTTTCTGAGTATTGGATGAACGCATTATTAAGTTCACCATTAACACATGCCAGAAATATGGTTGGTAACATGCTTATGATTACCCAAGAGATGAGCCAAGATGTTGTTATTGGAGCTTATAATAGTTTGAAGGTAAAAGGTGGTGGCAATATTGAAAGTGATCAAATCTTGTTTAGGGATGCTGTTGACTCTGCTGGCTTAACTATAATGACACTTATGGAAGCATTGCAAGGAGCCTGGACACAAATGCGAACAGGCCAGAAACCATCACAGATTGGCGAGACAACACGATTTGATACCGGAGCTGATAGAAAAATCTCTGCTCAGACTTGGGGGTACGATGCAGATAATCCAATGATAATGAATATGTTTAATTATGCTGGATCTATTATTAATACTCCTATGCAAGCCTTGGGAGCAGAAGATACATTCTTTAAGGTATTAGCTCAAAGATATTATATTTCTCTTGAAGCAAAAAAAAGTGCCAGGACAAAAGGATTAACAGGCGAAGATGCTATTGATTATGTTACAGAGTTTATTGTAGATCCTCCGGAAGATGCTCTTAATCTATCAAGAAAAAATGCTAACTATGCAGTTTTCCAGGAAGAGTTAAAAGGAAATGCTAAACTTCTTTCAAGGAGTATATCTACAATACCAGGCTTACGATATATGATCCCATTCTTTAAGACACCATATAACATCGCAAGAGTTACATTTAGAGATGGTACACCGTTAGGGTATTTATTTAGATCTGAGGTCCAGGATGTTTTTGCACATGGAACAAAAGCTGAAAAACAAAAAGCTATTGTTAGGATGACATCAGGTACATCTTTAATTGCTATGTCAGCTATGTGGGCTTCAATGGGTTATACACAAGAAGATGGAACATATTTACCAAACTTAACTCCTGGAGTTTTAAAGGAACAATATACTGATAAAAAAGATATAGCCTATAAAACAATGTTAAGGGATAAAGGGATGCCAGAGTATAGTGTATTAACTATTAAAGATGGTGAGCCACACTATACAAACATAAGAGGGTTAGAGCCTTTCTCATCATTTATTGGAGTAGGTGTTGATTTTTATAATATCATGGCTAATCCGGACTTAATAACTGATGAAGATGAAGCAACGGCAATAGATTATTTAATGGGTGTTGGCTTCGCATTGTTTAACTCAATGCGTAACAAAACTTTTATGACTAGCCTGGATAGAACAATTACCCTGGTAAACAGCCCTATGAGTTATGGTGAACGAGCTGTTAATAATTTTGTATCAAGTTTTACACCAGCAATAATAAGACAAATGGGTGATCTGGATGATCCTATTAGTAGACAGGCTTTAACAACATGGGATGCATTTGTAAGAACACTTCCAGGAGTAAGAACATCTTTACCTGGTAAATTAGATATTAATGGTGAAGAAAGACCAAGAATAACAAATGTAGTAAATCCATTTGTAACAACTGAAGTTAAAGAGTTTACAAATTTAGAGAAAAACCATTGGCGAGTATTTAAAAAGCATCCAACATTTCCGGATAATAAAGTCTCAACTAGTTTTAGTATTGGTACTATTGAGATTAAAGATGCGGATCTCTTGGATATGATCCATAAAGAGTATGCCGTTGATTATCATAAATTTATGGAGATGTATCTAAATATGGATTGGGCCTATAACCAGGCAAGACAAAGATGGATTGACAGTAATTATACAGATATTGAAAGCCGAGATGATGCAATGAGTACAGCTCAAGGCCTTGTAAATAAATTACGAAAACAAACTATTACAAGAATTTATTATAACCCCATGAAGTTTGGAGAAGAAGGAAAGAAATTAAGAGAATTAATAGACAAGAAAAAAGATAAGAAAAATAAATCTAACTTAAAAAAACTAGGACTTGAACAATGACATTAACGACAACTACAAATAAAGCTTCTTATAGCGGTAATGGAAATACAACAACATTTGCGTATGCATTTAAAATCTTGGCCAACTCAGATTTAAAAGTATACATTAGATCTGCCAACGGTACAGAAACTTTAAAAACAATTACAACACATTATACGGTTACAGGAGTAGGAAGTGCATCTGGAGGGAATGTTGTATTTACAGTCGGAAACATTCCTACAAATACTGAAACTGTTGTTATTCAAAGAGTAGTACCTTTAACTCAAACCCATGATTATGTTGAAAATGATCCTTTCCCAGCAGAGAGTCATGAGCAAGGCCTGGACAGATTAACAATGCATGTTCAACAGCTCCAGGAAGAAGTCGATAGATCTATCAAGGCTTCTGTTTCAAACACAATTTCTTCAACTGAATTTACTAATGATGCCACAGACAGAGCTAACAAATTATTTGCTTTTGATAGTGCTGGTAACATTAATATTGCAACAACGATTGGAAGTAACACAGGCAATTGGGCTTCTGGTACTGCATATTCAGAAAGAGATATTGTTAAAGATACTTCAACAAATAATATTTTCCAATGTAAGACAGCCCATACATCTTCTGGATCTCAGCCTTTAACTAACAATACTGATTCAGCTAAATGGGATCTCTTAGTGGATGCATCGAGTGCAACGACTAGTGCGACTAATGCATCAAACTCAGCAACAGCATCAGCTAATTCAGCAACAGCATCAGCAAACTCTGCTACAGCAAGTGCGACTAGTGAGACTAATGCTTCTAATTCAGAATCAGCAGTAGCGACTAATGCAACTAATGCTTCTAATTCCGCTACAGCATCAGCTACCTCTGCGACTGCTTCAGCTAGTTCTGCTACAGCAAGTGCAACTAGTGAGACTAATGCTGGTACATCAGAAACCAATGCTGGTACATCAGCAACTAATGCTTCTAACTCTGCTACAGCTTCGGCTAATTCCGCTACAGCTTCCGCAAATTCTGCAACTGCATCAGCCAGCTCTGCATCAACGGCATCTGGACACAAAGATACAGCAACTACGAAAGCTAGTGAAGCTTCTACATCTGCAACAAATGCAAGTAACTCCGCTACAACTGCTACAACACAAGCTACCAATTCTTCAAACTCTGCTACAGCAAGTGCAAACTCTGCTACAGCAAGTGCAAACTCAGCTACAGCAAGTGCAAGTTCAGCAACATCTAGTGCAACAACATTAACTAATTTTGAAAAACAATATTTAGGAGCTAAATCTTCTGCTCCAACAGCAGACAATGATGGTACTACCCTTGATGCTTCATATGAAGGAACATTATATTTTAATTCAACTGATGATAAGCTTTATGTATGGAGTGGATCAGCATGGACACTAGCATCCTTTACTGCTGGTGGTTTCTTATCTGCTAGTAACAATTTATCAGATGTAGCAAATGCTGGTACAGCAAGGACTAATTTAGGAGTCTTATCTACTAGTAACAATTTATCGGATCTAGCTAATGCTGGTACAGCAAGGACCAACTTAGGACTTGGATCTGTTTCAACATTGACGGCTGGAACATCAGCAAGCAATGCTGTACAGCTTGATGGTAATGCAAAATTACCAGCCGTAGACGGATCTGCATTAACTAATCTTCCAGCATCAGGAGGTATAGCAACATTAGTAGCTGATGGAGCTATTACTGCTGGTAAGCCAGCAATACTAACGGGAGCTGGAAAAGCAAAACAAATTGCAGAAACAGGAAATAACATAGCAGAGGGTTTTGCTACTGAAAATCAATTTAATGGATCAGATGCTATAAACTATGGATCACCAAATTTAGCAATCATAGGTACAAACAAAGTTGCTGTATCTTATAGAGATTCTGGTAACAATAATTATGCTGTGGGTAGAGTAGCGGAAGTATCTGCAAATGGTGATTTAACATTTGGTACTGCTGTTGTTTTAA
>MDSV01082154.1_pt1 | contig 15012 bp, 12 predicted proteins | sample 810851 | NCBI WGS metagenome assembly MDSV01 (sample SAMN05326640, study PRJNA326480) | marine metagenome | isolation source: seawater | place: Atlantic Ocean: North East | collected 2012
TATTTAGGTCTTGAAAATAATCCCAAATACAAAACAAATATTTTTAATAAATCTCTTAATGAACCAGTAATTAGTTTTAAAGAACTGGCTCAAACTTTCATTAACAAAATTCCTTTATTCACTATTACTAGTTATGGAGGCTGTTTTGCTGTTTCAAAAAATTTAATAACTCAACATAAACCTTGTTTATATAAAGAATTATTAGATATGTTATCAGTTAACGATAACCCTCTGGAGGGTCACTATATGGAAAGATTATGGTGCTATTTGTTCACAAAGAATAAGTATCTCGGTAAAGGTTTTAGAGACGTATTACTTACAAAATATGAAAAACTAATTTCTAAGAATTCATAAATTAAATAAGATAGTATTAATAAAAAAGTAAGAAATAAATTATGACTAATAAAGCGATTTGTCCAGTTATTTTATGCGGAGGATCCGGTACTAGATTGTGGCCTCTTTCTAGAGAGAGTTATCCAAAGCAATATTTATCTTTAGATTCATCTAATGAAAAATCTCTACTTCAAAATACATCTCAGAGATTAAATGGTTTGAGCAATTTATTAAGTCCAATATTAATTTGTAATGAAGAACATCGATTTATAGTTGCTGAGCAGATGCGAGAAATAGATACTAATCCACTATCAATAATGTTAGAACCATTTGGTAGAAATACAGGTCCTGCAATTACATTAGCAGCTATTAAAGCGTTAGAGTTTGAAAGAGACCCAATCCTATTAGTTCTTTCTTCGGATCATCAAATTAAAGATGAAACAAAATTTGTTAATTCTATAAAAAAAGGATTGAAATATGCTGAAGAAGGAAGCCTTGTTACTTTTGGTGTAATTCCAAACAAACCTGAAACAGGATACGGTTATATTAAAGCAGAATCTCCATTCCTTAAAGGAGAAAAAGTAATTGGTAAAAAAATTGAAGAATTTACAGAAAAACCGGATTTAAAGACTGCTTTAGAATTTATAAAAGATAAGAGTTTTACTTGGAACAGTGGGATTTTTGCTTTCAGAGCAAAAATTATTATTGAGGAGATAAAAAATTTTTCGCCTGATATATATTCTGCATGCCAGAAAACCATAGAAAAAAGTCATTACGATCTCGATTTCATGAGATTAGAAAAAGAATCCTTTAAAGATTGCCCTAACATTTCAATTGACTTAGCAGTGATGGAAAAGACCAATAAAGGTATCGTTTTGCCATTAGATGTGGGCTGGAGTGATATTGGCAGTTGGCAAGCTGTATGGGAAACTTCCCCAAAAGATAAAGATAATAACTTCACTCAGGGAAAAGTTATTACGGATGATACAAAGAATTGTTATTTAAGAAGTGAGAAAAGATTGATAGTTGGAATAGGCCTAAAAGATATTATCGTAGTTGAGACTAATGATGCCATTTTAATTTCAAATAAACTTCATACTCAAAAAGTAAAAGATATAGTGAAATTACTAAAAGAAAACAAAATCCCTGAAGGACAAAGTCACAGCAAAATTTTCAGACCATGGGGTTACTATATTTCAGTAGTTGAGGAAGCAAGATGGCAATTGAAACTAATTCAAGTAAAGGCAGGAGAAAAACTATCACTTCAGATGCATCATCATAGGTCTGAGCATTGGATTGTTGTTAAAGGAACCGCAAAAGTTGAAATAGATTCTGATATGTCTGTCCTAAGTGAAAATCAAAGCACTTATATACCTGTAGGAGCTAAGCATAGACTATCTAACCCAGGCAAAATACCTTTGACTATTATCGAAGTCCAAAATGGTTCCTATCTTGGTGAAGATGACATTATAAGATTTGAAGATAATTATGGAAGGTCTCAATAAAACTATGATTTACTACTATCTTAAGAAGGTATTTGTATAGTCTTGAAATATAAAAAAAGAGCTGAACAGATTAAAAATTATTTTTTATTTTGCCACTTCCAGCCATCTTCACACATATTTTTTATTGTTCTCTTGGGTTCCCAATCCAATAGTTCAAGTGCTCTAGAATTATCAGCTATGACACAAGCTAAATCTCCTCTCCTTCTAGGGGAAAACTCATATGGAATATCTATATTATTAACTACCTCAAATTCTTTTAATAATTCCAAAACGCTTGTACCTTTTCCCGTTCCAAGATTCAATGCTAAATTTTTATTTTTTTTATTTTTTAAATATTCTAGAGCTGCGACATGACCTTCTGCTAAATCCATTACATGTATATAATCTCTCACACCAGTACCATCTGATGTTGGCCAGTCATTTCCAAAAATTTTAAGTTTATTTAATTTTTTTGAAGCAACTTGTGTTATGTAAGGAAAAAGATTATTTGGAATCCCATTTGGATTCTCTCCTATCAAGCCAGAATGATGTGCTCCAATAGGATTAAAGTAACGAAGATTTATAAAACTCCAGTCAGAATTTTTACTTGAATATAAATTTTCCAATAATAGCTCAATGGCTAATTTAGTTGTCCCATATGGATTAATAGGTTTTAACTCAGTATCTTCCTTTATAGGAATTTTTTCTGCCAAACCATAGACAGTTGCACTACTGCTAAAAACCATAACTCTACAGTTATATTTATTCATCACATGTACCAGATTGTAAGTACCAATCAAATTTGTATCCCAATAACTTAAAGGATTTTCTACAGATTCACTTACAGACTTTAAACCTGCTAAATGAATTACCGAATCTATTGGTTTCTTATCTCTTTCAAATCTTAAAAAAATATTCTCTACTTCATTAATTTTTCTAATATCAACTTCAAAAAAACTTATCTTTTCTGAAGTATTTTTTTCTTCTTTAATGATTTTTTTCACATTTTCAATAGAAGTTCTTGAACTGTTTGATAAAGAATCTAGAACTATTACCTCATATCCATTTTCTAAGAGTGCCAAAGATGTATGGCTACCAATAAATCCAGCACCTCCAGTTACAATTATCCTTTTCATTACTCTGAAAATAATTCAATTATATCTAGTTGATAACAGTAATAAATTATTTAAATTTTTTTTGAAATATTCTTTTTCGATATTAGTAATCTTTTAAATGGTAGGATTCAAAAAGTATAATTAAAGTTTTGAGAAATCTAGTTACAGGTGGATCAGGATTTATAGGTTCGCATCTTATTAAAAGATTATTAAATGAAAATCAAGAAGTAATATCTCTTGATAATTATTTTACTGGTAATAAAGGTAATCTAGAAAATTTTAATACTGATAAAAATCTTAAAATAATAGAACATGATGTTACCGATCCAATATTCCTTGAAGTAGATAGGATTTGGCACCTGGCTTGTCCAGCCTCACCTGTGCACTATCAATTCAACCCAATAAAAACTGCAAAAACAAGTTTTTTAGGAACATACAATATGCTTGGTTTAGCAAAAAGGGTTGGAGCAAAAATATTAATGGCAAGTACTAGTGAGGTGTACGGGGATCCTAAGGTTCACCCTCAACCTGAAAGCTATACAGGTTCAGTTAATACAATTGGAATAAGAAGTTGTTACGACGAAGGTAAAAGGATAGCTGAGACATTATGTGCAGACTATAAAAGAATACATAATGTTAATGTTAGCATTGCCAGAATATTTAATACCTACGGTCCAAACATGTTAGAGAACGATGGTAGGGTTGTAAGTAATTTCATAGTACAAGCTTTAAAAGGAGAATCTTTAACGATTTATGGTAATGGGTTACAAACCAGATCTTTTTGTTATGTTGACGATCTTATCGATGGATTAGTGAAATTGATGGATAATAATTTTATGGGGCCTGTAAATTTAGGAAACCCTACAGAGTTCAGCATATTAGAATTAGCTGAGAAAATTAGTAAAAAAATCAATCCAGAAATAAATATCTTATTCAAGCCATTACCGGAAGATGATCCCCTGCAGAGAAAACCAATAATTGAAGTTGCGAAAAGAGAACTAAACTGGGAACCAAAAATTGATTTAAATCACGGATTGGATAAGACAATCTCATATTTTCGCAAAATAGTAAAATAATGACTTTGAAAGTTAAAAATATATGTTGTATTGGAGCAGGTTATGTTGGAGGACCAACCATGACTGTATTGGCAAATTATTGCCCTGATATACATATAAATGTTATTGATAAGAATAAAGATCGAATTAATGCATGGAATGACGAAGATCTATCTAAGCTACCCATTTATGAACCTGGATTAAAAGAATTAATTAAAAAATGTAGAGGAAGGAATATTTTCTTTACAACAAAAGTAAAAGAATCAATTTCAAAAGCAGATATGATCTTTATATCAGTTAACACACCTACTAAAGAAAAAGGAGTAGGAGCTGGCCAAGCCAGCGACCTTAAATGGATAGAGGCTTCGGCTCGAGAAATTGCTAAATACTCAAAAGACAATGCAATTATTATTGAGAAAAGCACTCTACCCGTAAAAACAGCAGAGACAATTAAAGAGATATTAGATGCATCACAAAGAAAATTACAAGATAGGAAGAAATTTTTTGTACTTTCTAATCCAGAATTTCTTGCAGAGGGTAATGCTATAAATGACTTAGAATATCCCGATAGAGTGCTCATTGGTGGTGATAATGAGTTCGCAATTCAGGCTTTAATAGATATTTATAGTCGATGGGTTGATCCCAAAAAAATAATTACCACAAATTTATGGAGTTCAGAACTTTCAAAATTATGCGCAAATGCCTTTTTAGCTCAAAGAATAAGCTCTATTAATTCAATTAGTGCTTTGTGTGAAAGAACAGGCGCAGATATTAATGAAGTCTCTAAAGCAATTGGAACTGATAGTCGTATTGGTTCCAAATTTTTAAATGCAGGGGTTGGCTTCGGCGGTAGTTGTTTTAAAAAAGATATATTAAATCTAATATATATTTCAAATTTTTATGGTCTTAAAGAAGTCGCCAAATATTGGGAACAAGTATTAAAAATCAACCATTGGCAAGCTAAAAGATTATCAACAATAGTTGTAGAAAAACTTTTTGGTACTATAACCGATAAGAAAATTGCAATCTTAGGATTCTCTTTTAAAGCTAATACAAACGATACTAGGGAATCACCCGCAATTGAAATTTGTAATTCTTTAATTGAAGAAGGTGCAAAACTTTCAATCTATGATCCTAAGGTAAACAGAGAACAAATAGAGAAAGATTTGAATTTAAAAGAGAATAAGGAATTTAATTTTCACTCTGGTATTGGTAGTTGGCAATTTTCAAATAATATATCTTCTGCCTCTAAAAATGCTGATGCAATTTTAATATTGACCGAATGGGCAGAATTTATGAACATAAATTGGTCCGAAGTATCTACAAAAATGAGGCCTCCATCCTGGGTATTTGACTTAAGAAATGTTGTCAATATTGAGGAGGCAAAGGAATATGGAATCAAAACCTGGAGAGTTGGGTTTGAGGAACCAAATAAATAGATTATTTATTTTTGATAATAATTTCTGTACCACTCTGCGAACCTTTGTATTCCAATCTCTAAGGTTGTTTCTGGTGAATAATTGATCCATTTTTTTAAGAGTTGAGTATCAGCATTTGTTTGTTGAACATCTCCTTTTTGCATTTCCTTAAATTCTTTAATAGCTTTATCACCTAAAGCTTCTTCAAGTAATTCTACAAATCTCATAAGCTCTACTGAACTGCCATTACCAACATTAAATATCCTAAATGGTGAAGATGAAATTTCAGGATATGCTGTATAGTGATCGAAGTTTTCAGCTGGGGTTGCTTTTTTATAAGTAGTCAAAAATACTGAATGTGCAACATCTTCAATAAACGTGAAGTCTCTTCTCATATTACCTTTATTAAACAACATTATCGGTTCTTTTTTTAAAATTGAATTTGCGAAAATCATTGGAGCCATATCAGGCCTCCCCATTGGTCCATAGACTGTAAAAAATCTCAACCCAGTTACAGGCAATTTATAAATATGGCTGTAACTATGAGCTATTAATTCATTAGATCTTTTTGTTGCTGCGTAAAGACTTACAGGATGATTAGTATTATGATTTTCTGAAAATGGCATAAGTTTATTCCCACCATAAACAGAGCTACTCGAAGCAAAAACAAAATGTTCTACATCATAATTCACACTCTGTTCAAGTAAAACAGTAAACCCAACAAGATTACTTTCAATAAAATCACATGGATTATCTATTGAATTCCTTACACCTGCCTGGGCTGCCATATTAATTACATATTTTGGGTTGTGTTCTAAAAAAATAGATTCTATATCTTTTTTGCTATGCAAATTTATTTGATTAAATACAAATCTTGAAAAATGCAGAGAAGATTTATTTTGAATTTGCTTTAATCTAAACTTTTTTAAATTAATATCATAATATTCATTAAGATTGTCAACACCTATAATATCTTCTCCTTGTTCCAAAAATTTCATTGCTACAAAACTTCCGATAAATCCTGCAACGCCTGTTACTAAGATAGGTCTTTTCATTTCAAGTGGAATTTTTTTTAGTTGTCTTATTCAACAAAAATCCATCCCTCGATATCAAAGCTTTGGAATTTTAAAAGCTCAATCTTTGAATCTAGTTCATCTTGAGAAATTAAATCTCGAAAAGCAACTAAAAATATTTTTTGACAATCACTTAGTTCAAGTATATTTTCTGAATAATGAAAGTCTTTTTTATTTAAGTGATTTTTCATGTTACCAAGAAATAAATCTGTTTTAGCATTAAATTTATTAGTTAAGATAAAAAATCCAACCTTATGCTCTTTTTGTTTTTTTGCTATTAAATCCAATGCAGGTTTATTAGATTCAGGATTATTAATGCTAGATTCAAAATTTAGAGAAAATAGATATTCATACGATAGTAATCTTTGAAAAGCAGTTTTTGTATATATTATTCCACTTGACAAACTTTTTACTATTAAAAATAAAATACCGATGGAACTACCAAAAATAAAACCAACAGCGCTAGATTTTTTATTACTCCAGGTTAACGATTTTCCTTCAAGCCTTGGCTTAGTTAAAATTTCCCAAGGATCTTGCTGCTTAACCAATTCTAGTTGAATTGACCTTAATTGACCATCTAAGGACTGTACTACTTTAACATCATTTATAGATTCTCTAACTAAATCATTAAACTCAATCAAAATTTCATTTGGTCTTTCAAGAGAGGTTTTAAATTTTTCAATTTGAGATTTTAAACTTTGTAAAAGAGAAGATTCCTCCTTTAAAATACTGCTTAATCTTGTATATTCAGTCTCAAGTTCCTGAAGAGCCATAAAAAGACTGTAGTATCTATTATTTGAATCAAAAGGGGTAGAGGATTTAAATTCTGGAGAATTCGAATTGGATAATTTAGCTTCTGAAGAACGTAATGGTATCCCATCAAAATTGCCCAATCCATTTTTAATTGCAAAATTATTTAATTTTTCACTTGATTCTTTTGCCTCATTTTTAGCTATTAAATATTGAGAAGACAAAAAATCATAAGATGTTTTATTTTCTTTAGTAACTTTTTCCATAGAATAAGTCTGGTAAGTTAATGAGATTCTTTCTAAAACATCAATTATTAATTCTTTATCATTGTCTTTATATTTAACTTCGAGAATAGTAGTATCAGGGACCCGTTCAATTTCTAGGTTCTTAATCCATTCATTAAAACTTAGGACGTAACCATTTACCTCTTTTTTTTGTTTAACTTGTTTGTAAACAGAATCCAATACGACAGGTCCTTTTAAGATTTGGATTTTCGTTTCGATATTTTGACCATCTCTCGAATTATTAGATAATCCCAAAATAGATCCACCTGAACCAAGAAGTTCATTAAACACGCTGCTACTTGAAACCTTGTTCTGTGAACTATCAACAATTATTTTAAATTTACCTCTATAAATTACCTCTTGATAAGAAGAAAATATAAAAGTTATAAGAGATGAAATTATTGCGATTAGAAAAATTATTCTTTTATTTTTGAAGATAATATGTAGAACTTCTTCGAACTCAATTTCTCTTTCTAAAGTGATCTTTTTACCTGGCACATTTAAATTCATAATATACTAATCTCCTCCAAATATCTTATAAATTCCATAGGCATTTCCTATAGGAGACGATATAGTGCCTATGAATTCAGCAGACTTTCCTACTAAAGATTTATCTATATGAACTATATCACCTGAAATTAATCTTGGATTTTTATAACTATTAATTTCTTTTTCTTGGGAAACTTTATGATAAAAGGTTCGTTTTTCTAATTTACCTTTCTTATCAAATCTTAGAAAACTTATATTTCCACTTAAGTTTTTTATTCCCCCTGCCATTGCAATTGCTTGAGTTAAACTTGAATTGTTTGGCATTATTAGCATTCCAGGGCTTTTTACATTTCCTGACACAAAAACTTTTATAGTATTAGGCTCTAAATTTGAATTTGCAATTTGAGCAAATTGTTCTTTTAAAATCGTTTGACTTTTAGCCACAATTATAGTGTCCTTATCAAAGAGATTAATATTTAGTGACTGATCTCCTTCAAGGAAAAGATTAAATAAATTCATATTTGCGACGAAAGTTTCACCACCTGAATAATTAGAAGTTTTTCTTATAACTTTTATTTTTGTGAAATCTGAATATTGTGTGATCCCGCCAGCTGCTTTGAGGGCATCATATAAAGTTGGAGTATTGGCGGTATTTGACCCCCTAGATTCAAGTGTTTTTCTTCCTAAATTTATACTGAAATCATATAATCCTGGTTTTTTTACCTCTCCACTAACAAATATCTTTATTGGCTTATATTCTAAAATTGTTATTGAAATAACTGGATTCTTAACAAAATTTACATATTTTTTTTGTAAAAAACTTTCTAATTCTTCAACTGTAAAATCTGAAGCCTTTACTTGTCCTACATCTATTAGGTTTATATAGCCATCTAACCCAACGATGTGGTCACCACTCATTTCTTCTAAACCCAAAATTTTTATAAAAATTAAATCTCCAGGTCCTAAAACATAAGCGAGTTTATTTTCTTCGAAATTTATATTTGGCTTATTGATTGAATTATCTACAAATTTATATTTACTTTTGCCATCGGAATTTATTAATTCGGAGGCAAATAAGCAATTGTTAAAAGGAAATATTATTAAAGAAATAAGTAAATTAATAATATTTTTTTGCAAAGCTGAAGGGAAAATTTAAAATATTATAGCATTAAATGAATTCATTCTCCTTCTAAAAGACCGAGATTTCTTTTTACCAAAACAAAATAATAAAATAATTTTCTTTTTATTTTTGTACTTAATTTATTTTCTTTTTTATAGAAAGACCTAATTGCATCAAGAGCATAAGAGTCCTCTTTTATATGATCAGGAAATCTAATAATACTTTTTTGGCTTATTTCGGCATTTTGAATATCAAAATTAAAGCCACAATTTTCTCCACTTTTATCATGACCTATATTTCTTACTAAAGACTCTTTTGGAGTAAGACAGAGGCCATTATTTGAAACTATAAAGCAATACCAAAATATAGCCCAGGTAGATATCTTAGATTTCTCATTAAGTCTTATTTGAGACCAATTAGGGCTAAATTTTAAATTCATGTCCATGTGATTACGTCTTTCCTGAGGAAAAGTCTTATTGAGATAAACTGGATCACGATACGCTTGATTATTAATAAATTCTTCCCATTTATTTTTCCATGTTCCCCATCCCCAACAAATCATATTTCTCAAAAAAATACAATCAAACCCTGAATTAATTTCTACCTGAAAATTATATCCATTTATATGAAATACTTTTTTATTATTTTGATACCTCACTAATGCTAAATTCATATACTCTAAAAAGTTCTGTGATACTTGAATGTCTTCTTCGATATCTATAACTGTCTCATATCTAGACAAAACCTTATTGATTCCATCAATTGTATTTCTGGCTGAGCCTTTATTTTCTTTAGATCTTTCTATATTAATAGATTTAAATTTACCTTGATATGATTTAACTACCATCTCTACCTGGTCAATATATTTTATTTCTCTTTCATCCTTATGACCATCAATAAATACAAATAAGTCGGTAAGAATACATTCCTTATTTTTACTTAGAGCCTCTAATGACTTTTTTGCATGATGGGGTCTTTTATAAGCAAAAAAGGATATGGGGGAATGCAATAGAATTAGAATCAATATTAGTTTATAATATTATATTATTTAAAAGCTTTAAATATATATCGATGGATTCTTTATCTATGTTTATTGGCAGAAGAAGTTTTATTGCTTTTTTAATTATTGATTTTATTAATTTATTTATTTTAATAATACTAACAAAATTATACTCGAATTTAAATAGCATACTGGATTTATCAGTCTTACTATTGATTTTTATAGTTTGGTTTATTTTAAGTTATTTTTCTGATAAGTATAAAAGATTCAAGGGTGGTTTTATTACAAAAATAAAGGGGATTATAATAAAAACTTTTATTGTTACAGCAATAAGTTTTTGCATTATACAACTATTTATAAGTTTAAATAATAACAATATTGAATTGATTAGTTTTTTAAAATTATTTTCAAAAAATTTTTATTTATATTTGTTTTTATCAAATACTGCTGTACAAATATTGATAGAATTTTCAAAAAAATCATTTTTAGAATATAAGGAAAATTGGTTATGTATAGGTAATCTTAAGATTGAAGAAAATTCTATCAATTCAAACAAACTCGATTATTTAAGATTCGTTTATTACAGAAATTATGACAAAAAGATTAAGGACAAAATTTATCTAAACAGTTTTAAAGGAATTATTATCCTTGATTCGTTATTAAATGAGAATGATGAATTCATTAATTTTATAATTCATAATAGTAATATTCGAATCTTCTCCTTTTCTAAATGGTGTGAAAAATATCTTAAATTGATCCCTAATGAATGCTTTGATAAAAATTTAAATAATAATTATTTTTTTGGAAATAAAAATAACTTATTCCAACTAAAAATTAAGAGGGTTGGAGATATCACTTTCAGCCTAATATTAATTTTATTTTCATTACCTATAGTCATAATAATGGCGATTATTATAAAACTAGAAGATGGTGGTCCAATTCTTTACAGTCAAAAAAGAATCGGACTTAACTTTGCTCCTTATACTATTTTTAAGTTAAGAAGCATGCATATTTATGCAGAGAAAGAAAAAGCACAATGGTCTTACAAAAATGATCCAAGAGTTACGAATATTGGAAAATTTTTAAGAAAAACTAGGCTGGATGAAATACCTCAACTCTTTTCTGTTTTAAAAGGAGAAATGAGCTTAATAGGACCAAGACCTGAAAGGCCTGAATTTTATAGTTTATTAGAAAGTGAAATACCAAATTATAGAACAAGATGTCTTATGAGGCCTGGTTTGAGTGGTTGGGCACAAGTAAATTATCCTTATGGTTCAAACACAAAAGATGCTATTAGAAAGATGAGCTATGATATGTATTATCTAAATAATTTCTCTACCTATTTAGATTTTATAATAATGTTCAGAACAATTAAGATTATAATCCAATCTAGAGGTACATAATAAATGGAAAAGAAAAAAGTAGCTTTAATTACTGGGATTACTGGACAGGATGGGAGTTATCTTGCAGAATTTCTTCTTAAAAAAGGCTATTTAGTGCATGGTATAAAGAGAAGATCCAGTAGTTTTAATACAAACCGAATTGATCATTTATATCAAGATCCCCATGAAATTGAACAAAAATTAATTCTTCATTATGGAGACTTAACAGATTCAACAAGTTTAATAAGAATCATACAAAGTATCCAACCAGATGAAATTTATAACCTTGGTGCGCAAAGCCATGTAAAAGTAAGTTTTGAATCTCCAGAATATACAGCAAATAGTGACGGATTAGGAACGCTTAGAATATTAGAGGCCCTTAGGATACTAAATCTTTGTGAAAAGACTAAATTCTACCAAGCTAGTACTTCTGAACTTTATGGATTAGTTCAAGAAGTTCCACAAACAGAATCCACACCATTTTATCCACGGAGTCCTTATGCGGCAGCAAAATTATATGCTTATTGGATAACAGTAAACTATAGAGAAGCATATGGAATGTTCGCCTGTAATGGTATTTTATTTAATCATGAAAGTTACAGAAGAGGAGAGACTTTTGTTACGAGAAAGATAACAAGAGGTTTATCCAGGATAAATAAAGGTTTAGAGAAATGTCTTTATTTAGGTAATTTAGATTCTTTAAGAGATTGGGGACATGCAAAAGACTATATTGAAATGCAATGGCTGATGCTACAACAAGAAACTCCTGAAGATTTTGTAATTGCAACAGGTAGACAAGAAAGTGTACGGCGATTTATTGAATTATGTGCTTCAGAATTAGGGTGGAATAAGGATGCTGGAGGAAATTCAATTATTTGGGAAGGTAATGGAATTGATGAAGTTGGATATAGAGCTGATAATGGAGAAATAGTTGTAAAAGTAGATAAAAGATACTTTAGATTAACTGAGGTTAATACTTTATTAGGAGATCCAAAGAAGGCAAAAGAAAAACTTGGTTGGGAACCAAAGATTAATCTTGAGGAAATGGTTAAGGAGATGATTAAATTTGATTCTTTAGAAGCAGAAAAAGAAATTATTTTAAAAAATAAAGGTTATGAAGTATTTAACTCTGTAGAAAGTATTCCAAGTGACGTTAATCAAAAATAACTAATAAATATTAATTTATGAATAAATTTCAAAAATCAGATAAAATTTTTATTGCTGGACATAATGGAATGGTTGGCAAGGCAATTACTAGAAGATTAAAAGAACTCAATTTTAGTAATTTATTGCAGGTTTCCAAATCTGAATTAGATCTTACGAATGAACAATCAGTGAAGAATTGGTTTGAGATAAACAAACCAGATATAGTAATTGTTGCAGCAGCAAAAGTTGGAGGAATACATGCAAATAACCAATATCCTTATAATTTTCTGGTTGAAAACATCAAAATTCAGAATAATGTTATTGAACAATCATGGAAAAATAATGTTAAAAGATTACTTTTTTTAGGAAGTAGTTGTATTTACCCTAAATTTGCCGAACAACCTATTATTGAGGAAAGTTTATTAAGTGGCAGCCTTGAGAAAACAAATGAATCTTACGCTATCGCAAAAATTGCAGGTATAAAACTCTGTGAATCCTTAAATAAACAGTTTAATTTTGATGCAATATGTTTAATGCCAACTAATCTTTATGGTCCAGGAGATAACTATAATTTGAGTAATAGTCATGTAATACCAGCTTTAATAAGAAAATTTTACGAAGCAAAATTAAATAATAGTGAATCTGTAGTTTGCTGGGGGACAGGAAATGTTAGAAGAGAATTTCTTCACGTAGATGACTTAGCGAATGCATGTATCTTTGCATTAAGTAAATGGTATCCAAATGAAAAAGATGCCCCAAAAGATAAAAATGGTGAGAATTTGTTTTTCCTTAATGTGGGAACAGGTAAGGATTCCTCGATAAGAGAAATCGCTAATTTAATTTCTGAAATTGTAGGTTACGAAGGAACAATTAAATGGGACATAAGCAAACCAGATGGCACGCCAAAAAAATTACTGAACATTACCAAAATAAAAAGTTTGGGATGGGATTATGAAGTTAATTTAAGAGATGGATTACTAAAAACTTTTATTGATTTTAAGAAATCATATGCCAGAAAAAGTTTTAGAGATATTTAAATTCTCTCAAAGTTTTTTGTTAGTGAACATGAACCTCTCCTTATATTATTAATGCTAAAAAAGGTATCTCTTGAAGATTGAGAATTCAAATACTTCTGGGTTTGAAGAGATAAAGATGAAATAAAAAAGATAAAAAATATAAATTGATAAAATTTTGTACTAAAAACAGAACTTATAGTAACAAGAGCTATTGGTAAAGTTAACAGTGCAATTGGGATATAAGATCTTGCAAAGAAATTTATAAATAATGGAAAAATGACAGCAAATATAAATGGTAAAGTGATTGATAAAAAACAAGTAGCAAAAAATGATTTTGCAAGTAAAAAGTTTTTGGGAATTTTGAATGCTAAATATATAAATAAAGATAGAGTTATAAAAGAAGAAATCAATAATGAAGGGGAGCCATAGTCAAATATCATACTACCTGATTCGGCTCTAATTGTTTTTATAAATGGACCATAAAGTCTTAAAACATAAACTAACCTAGGAAATACAGTATAAAGAAGGAAGAATAATATCGGACTAATAATCAAGAAATAAAAAAGATATTTTGCTTTAAAAGAAGATGGGATACTAATAATGGGATTAAAAGTGATAAGAATTTTCAAAAATTTATATGTGAATATAAGTAATACAAAAAATATTATCACTATTGGAAATGTAGAATGCGCACCGATAGCCAGAAACGTAAAAATGATAGGAGATATCTTAATTTTTAATATTTTTTCTCTTCTATAATCAAAAACATTTTTAAAATTTTTATTTATGTAGCTTGCGACAAGATAATTAAAAGGGACAGAGACTAAAGCAGTAAAAAATAACTGCCTTGTATTTTGAGTAACTAATTGAAATGATAATGGATTAAAAATAAAAATAAAAGATATAAAATAAAAATTAAGCCTAGAGATTAAGCCCGTGGAAAGAAAATAATATCTAAAGGAATTGATCAGAATAAAAATTGCTATTAAATGTAGTAGTGCCGCTGATTGATTTAAAAAAAATATACTTAAAAATTTTATGGCTAATGCGGAAGTAGGCTCGTAGAAAAAAAGATTTATCCCGCTATCTATTTGACCTTGCAACCTTGCTACATCGCCTGAACAACTTGCTCCAATTGCAATAAATACTGAAAGAAAAAAAGCATAAAATATAGTCATTAAAAAAAGTTAGTATAATATGTATCTTCAAATAATTCATTAATATCTAATTTTCTATATGCATTAGTCTTAGAGGGTATATAAATATATTCTCTACTCAAAAATGATAAGGAGATTGATAAAGAAGATGCATTACATAAAACATATTTTGCATTTTTAATATAATTAA
>MDSV01212538.1_pt1 | contig 15011 bp, 16 predicted proteins | sample 810851 | NCBI WGS metagenome assembly MDSV01 (sample SAMN05326640, study PRJNA326480) | marine metagenome | isolation source: seawater | place: Atlantic Ocean: North East | collected 2012
AATTAATTATCGTTTAAGAGACTGGGGAATTTCGCGACAACGTTATTGGGGGTGTCCGATTCCTATTATTAATACAAAAGACGGTAAAGCCCTCTCTGTTCCTGAGGACCAGCTGCCCGTTGTACTACCCGAGGAGATAGAATTTGAGGGTATCAGTTCTCCGATAAAATCAATGGAAGAATTTATTAATGTTGACGCCCCAGACGGCAGTGGTAGTGGCAAAAGAGAAACCGATACATTTGATACCTTCTTTGAATCTTCCTGGTATTTTGCAAGATATTGCTGTCCGGACAATAACAAGGTGATGACAGATGAGCGCGCCAATTACTGGCTCCCTGTTGATCAATATATCGGTGGCGTTGAACATGCCATCCTACATCTTCTATACGCACGATTTTTTCATAAGCTAATGCGTGATTTAGGATTATTAGAATGTGATGAGCCATTTACTAATTTACTCACTCAAGGAATGGTTTTGAAAGATGGCGCTAAAATGTCTAAATCGAAAGGCAATACTGTTGACCCACAACCTTTGATTGATAAATATGGCGCAGATACAGTTCGTTTATTCATGATGTTTGCATCACCGCCAGAACAAAGTCTCGAATGGAAGGACGAAGGTGTTGAGGGGGCTTATCGTTTTCTAAAAAGATTATGGAAATTCGCAAGCATACATATTAATAAAGGTAAATCTCCAAAGTTAAATAATGCATCAATGACTGATACCCAACGACAGTTACGTCGAAAAATTCATATGACAATTAATAAAGTAAATGACGACATTGGACGTCGATATACTTTTAATACAGCAATTGCAGCTGTGATGGAAATGATTAATGCTTTGTCACGAAGTGAATTAAAAAATGATAATGACCACGCAATAATGCAGGAGGGAGTTGAGACTGCAGTCCTGCTACTCTCCCCTATCGTTCCACACATAACAGATGCAATCTGGATTAAGCTTGGACACACTGAAGCTTTAATTGATGCTGCTTGGCCAAAATCAGACCCAACTGTACTTGAAAAAAGTGAAGTTGAGATGGTAATACAAGTCAATGGTAAGCTAAGAGGAAAGATTACTGTTGCTAAAGATGCTAGCCAAAAACAAATTGAAAATCAGGCAGTTGAGGATGAAAAAGTAAAAAAGAACATAGCGGGGAAAACCATAAAAAAAATCATCGTAATCCCAGAACGTCTAGTGAACATCGTAGTGTCATAGGGTAATATGTACTAATTAGGGTCGATTAAAAATAGTAAGAGGAAGATTAATGAGAGTTCGTCTATTACTAATTTATGTATTATTGCTAACTACAGCTTGTGGATTCCATTTACGCGGCTCTCAGACAGCAAAAATAAACATCGATAACCTTTATATCAATAGCGCATCGGCATCAAGCCTAGCAAAGGAAGTTAAATTACAATTATCAGGTACTGGGAACGCTTTAGCTGACTCAGCACAAAATGCATCATTTGTGATTACTATAAAAGAAGAAAGTTTTGAAAAATCGGTACTGAGCGTTTCACCAAAAACAGGAAAAGTAGAAGAATATCAAATGCTTTTACATGCAAAAATGGATTTAATTAAAGCTGATGGTACTTTTCTGCTAGAAGATGAAAAATTAACTGTTATACGTGACTTCGCTTTTGATGAAAATGCTGTGTTGGGAGAATTTGCAGAAGAATCAATTATACAAGAAGACCTTATACGGCGCGCTGCCAATCAGGTTATTCGCAGATTACAAGCGTTGATTTCCTCATCAAAATAATAAAAGTTTAAAGATGCCACTAAAGATCGACCAGCTTGAGACACATCTAAAAAATTCGGCAAATAAACCAATCTATATTGTAAGTGGCGATGAACCATTTCAAAAGCAAGAGTGCATAGATCAAATTAGAGCTCACTATCGCAAACAAGGTTACGAAGAACGAGTTGTATTCGATGTGACCGGAAATCGAAACTTCGATTGGAATATAATTAATGAAGCAAACAATAATCTATCATTATTTTCCAATAAAAAAATAATTGAACTAAGAATGAAGTCTCCAAAGCCTGGTAAAGAGGGCGGGAGTATTCTTCAACAATACGCAGAAAGACAAAATGATGATACCTTGCTAATTATAAGTTCAGAAAAAATGGATGCGGGAACAAAAAAAACAAAGTGGGTTAAATCAATAGAAAAAATTGGGGTACTAATAGAAATTTGGCCAATAGACTATTGGCAGCTACCCGGTTGGATACAAAAACGAATTATAAAGAAAGGAAAAAAGATATCGCAAGATGCATCAAAATTGATTGCTGATAAAGTTGAAGGAAATTTATTAGCGGCAAACCAAGAAATAGAAAAGTTAGCATTATTAATTGATAAAGATAATATTGATATTGAAGATGTTGTTAACGCAGTTGTGGATAGCTCGCGCTATAATGTTTTTGATATGATAGAAAGTGCATTTCTTGGTAATTCCAATAGAACATTGCTCATGCTAAATGGCTTGCATAATGAAGGTGTGGAACCGCTTGCAATATTTGGTGCATTTATGTGGGAGTATCGTAGATTATGTTCGATTATGTATGAATATGAATCAGGCCAGCAATTAGAAAAACTCTTTCGTGAACATTGGATTTGGAAGGACCAAAAAAAGCGCGCAATGAATGCTGTATTAAAAAGACACTCTAGTAAAACACTAGATGAATTATTAAATTACTCATCAAAAATTGATAAAACATTAAAAAGTGGCCAAAAGGAAAACGCGTGGCAACAATTTTGCATACTTCTATTAGCAATAGCAGGTATAAATACAAATAAATTACAAATAATATAACTATTAATACAAGTGGATATAAAAAAATATATAAATGAATTAGGCGTACAAGCATATAGTGCTTCGCGTGTAATGGCATCTGCCTCGACTGATGAAAAAAATATTGCATTAAATGCTATTGCTGAAGAAATTATTAAAAATAAAGAAGGTTTAATTCAAACTAATAATCAAGACCTTGAAATAGCAAAAAATTCGGGGTTAGAACCCGCGTTACTTGATAGGCTTGAACTAACAGAAGCTAGAATTGATTCGATGGCTGACGGGTTAGAACAAGTCTCTAAACTGGAAGATTTAATAGGCAAAACAACCGAGTATGTCAAACGAGATAGCGGGATTAAAGTTGGTCGTATGCGCGTCCCACTAGGCGTAATTGGTATCATCTATGAATCACGCCCTAATGTAACCGCTGATGCTGCGGGCCTTTGCCTAAAATCAGGTAATGCTACTATTCTACGAGGCGGCTCCGAAGCAATTCACTCCAATCGTGCAATTGAAAAATGTATTCGTAAAGGACTTAAAAGGTCTGGGCTTCCAGAAAATGCAGTGCAATTAATTGACACGACAGAACGCGAGGCTGTTGGCGAACTTCTGCGTCTATCCGACTATGTTGATGTCATTGTTCCTCGAGGTGGTAAGGGGTTAATAGAGAGAGTCAGCACAGAAGCACGAATGCCTGTTATAAAACATTTGGATGGTATTTGTCATGTATACATCGATGATGATGCTGACCTAGAGAAAGCAGTAAAAATTGCCTATAACGCAAAAACACAGCGCTATGGCACCTGCAACACAATGGAATGTCTATTAGTTGCTCGCTCCTTAGCAAATCCCGTGCTAAAAAAGTTGGGGCCCATGTACAAAAAAAAGGAAGTGGAAATTCGGGGCTGCACAGAATCAAAGGAAATATTATCTGATATTAAAATTGCAACTAATGAAGATTACGCAACTGAATATCTAGCGCCCATACTATCATTGAAGATAGTTAAAGATATTGATGAGGCTATGCTACATATTGATAAATTTGGCTCAAAACATACTGATACTATTGTTACAGAGAATCAAATGAATGCCGATCGTTTCCTGCGTGAAGTTGATTCCAGTTCGGTGATGCATAATGTATCGACTCGGTTTGCAGATGGTTACGAGTATGGTCTTGGTGCAGAAATAGGAATTAGTACAGATAAATTCCATGCACGTGGACCAGTGGGGCTCGAGGGACTTACATCCCTAAAATATATTGTTGTTGGTGACGGGAACATTCGTTCTTAAATAATGCGACTAATAGGAGTTCTTGGCGGGACATTTGATCCGATACATAACGGCCATCTTCATCTTGCAGTGGAAGTCCTTAATAAATTAAATCTAGACGAAATTAAATTAATTCCATCTAATATCCCGCCACATCGTTCAGCAACATTCGCATCTAGTACTCATAGAAAAGAGATGGTTGAGCTTGCTATACTTGATAAAGATAAATTGTCTATTGATCTATGCGAAATTAAAAATCAGAATATTTCGTACACTATAAATACCCTTAAATCCTTACGTAGAGAATTCCCAGAGGATGCTCTATTCCTAATTATTGGTGAGGACGTTTTTAAAAATATAAACACATGGGAAGAATGGGAATCTCTATTAGAGTATTCTCACATTTTAGTAACAACCCGAGTGGAAAATCAAAATAATGATTTATGTGAAGAAATAAAAAAATGGCGCGATAGCAATAAGACAGAAGATTTTAATACTATGAAAAAAGTAACATCGGGCTATATCTATTTCATTAACACTCCCGTTATTAAAATATCATCCAGTATGATTAGACAATGTTATATAAAAAATGAGTCTGTTGATAACTACTTGCCTTCTAACGTAACCTCCTATATTGAAAAAAATAATCTATATACAGAAATATAATGAATATAAAAGAATTAAAAGATATTGTTTTAACTTCACTGAATGATGGAAAGGCGACGAATATCAATGTGTATGATGTAAAGGATATAACTAGCATGTCGGATTACATTCTAATTGCAAGCGGTCGTTCAAGAAGACAAGTTAGCTCACTTGCAGAAAAATTAATACAGGTTACAAGAAAAAATGGGGTCCAGACTTTAGGTATAGAAGGGAAAACTGAAGGCGAATGGGTGCTGGTAGATTTAGGAGATATTATTATTCATATAATGCATCCCGATAGCCGGGAGTACTACCAATTGGAGAAACTTTGGGGTTAATAATATCCTGAATTTATAGGCTTTATCCCATGGAATTAAACTTAATAACTATTGGTAAACAAATGCCAAAGTGGGTGGATTTAGCATTTGCTGAGTATTCAAAAAGGCTTCCCAAAAATATCAATTTCCGTCTAAATGAAATACCCCCCGAAAAACGCAGAAAAAATGTAAGTGCAAAACAATTAAAAGAAAGTGAGGGGGAAAAAATAAAAATGCTGACACCCCAAACAAACATCGTAATAGCGCTTGATGAAAAAGGAAAATTAATTGATAGCATTTATCTAGCTAATCAGTTACAGACTTGGATTGATGAGCAATTACATATTAGTATCATAATTGGTGGTGCGGATGGTTTAAGTGACTCGATTAAAAATAATGCTGATAAAGTATGGTCATTATCTACGATGACTCTGCCGCATGGTTTAGCTAGGGTAGTTTTAATCGAACAACTATATCGCGCATGGTCAATAATTAATAAGCACCCATATCATAGAGAATAAATATTTTTTATAATGTTAAAAAAAATATACCTCGCATCAAAATCACCTAGACGCAAAAAAATTTTAGAGCAAGTGGGTATTAATTTTGAAGTCATTGAAATTAATATTGATGAATCATGTAAAAAAAATGAAACGCCGGAGGATTATGTCAAAAGAATTTCTATTGAAAAAGCTAGGCAAGGTAAGCTACAGGCAAAATCTAATTTTTCAATTCTAGCAGCTGATACCGCAGTCGCTGTAGATAACGTTGTTTTAGGAAAAGCGAACTGTAGTGATGATGCACATAGTATGCTAGAGAAATTATCTGGTCGAACACATTATGTTTTAACCGCGGTAACGGTGATTAATAAAATTGAGCGGACTAGAGTAAATATAAGTAGGGTCGTCTTTAAAAAACTAACTGAGAGTGAAATTAATTCTTACTGTAAAACAATGGAGCCAATTGGAAAAGCAGGGGGATATGCAATACAAGGTAAAGGGGCCCGTTTCATTGATAAACTCGAAGGTAGTTATAGTAATGTTATGGGGTTACCGCTAAACGAAACAATCGAACTATTAGAAGGATAATTTTTTTCGAGGCTGACTATAAATTAGACAACGCAATACAGTAGCCATAGTAATGATCAACAATATAATAATAAATCGTCGCCCAATCGGGTCTGCCGTCCTCCTGTGTTGGCCACCATACCTTTCTGTTTCTCCAGTAATCATGATAATGCTCGGCACATAGCGAAATAATTTCTAAGTCCTCGCTTTGCTTTTGTTCCCCAGTGCTTGATTTGAAATAATCTTCTAGTACATCAATATATGCCTTTCTCAATAGCGGCTTATTGTTCTCCTCGCGCTTTAAGCGATTGACGGTTGCAGCAAAATTATCACCGAGTTCAACAATTCGGTCTGCTAAATGCTCCCCCTGAAGCATTGCTTCAGCTTTTTTACAGCTATCTAAGTTACCTTGGTTACACATACGCTGATGGTATTCACGTAGCGAGTCGGCGCTAGCGAGTGAAGATGCTAGTGACAAGCCAAAGAAAAAAAGAAAATAATAGCTCGGTCGTGTTTTCATTATAATTGGGTCAAATTTTGTTTATTTATTTTTTATCTAATATTTATCATGAATTTTGAGTATTAAATTTGAAATTACATTTTTTGACAGCACGTCGCGATATAGGTATAAGGTGTGCCCAATGATGTAATTCAAAAAATAACAATAATAATCACTTGCTCGCAATCAGTAAATAAACAGTTAAAAGAGAGGAAACTTTAATGATTTCAAGTGCTTTTTTGCCAATTGGTTTAGGTTTACTTGGTCTTCTTACAGCAGTTTTTGTTTTTTTAAGTATAAAAAGTGCGCCTGCTGGGGACGGAAAACTAAAAGAAATATCAGATGCCATTCACTTAGGTGCGATGGTTTTTATGAATGCCGAGTATAAACGTCTAGCTATATTCTGTGTCATTTGTATCGCTGCAATCTGGTTCTCAGAACTTGGAGCAAATACTGCCTTAGCTTTTCTGCTTGGCGCAATTTGCTCTGGCTCTGCTGGCTATTGGGGGATGTATACCGCAACCCATGCTAACGTGAGAACAGCGGTCGCCGCTAATACAAAGGGAGCCTCCGAAGCATTAAATATCGCTTTTTTCGGTGGTTCAATAATGGGTCTAACCGTTGCCTCGATGGGTCTACTCGGTATCGGTATTCTCTACTACTTTTTTGCGGGTGACCCGCATACCATGCATGCAATCGAGGGATTTGCTATGGGGGCTTCCTCAGTTGCATTATTCTCTCGTGTAGGTGGTGGTATATTTACTAAAAGTGCTGATGTTGGTGCTGACCTGGTTGGTAAGGTTGAAGCGGGTATCCCTGAAGACGACCCAAGAAATCCTGGAGTAATTGCTGACAATGTAGGTGATAACGTTGGTGATGTTGCTGGTATGGGTTCAGACATTTTCGAATCCTATTGTGGCTCAATGATAGCAACCATGGCACTTGCTGCAACTATGGCTTCGACTCAAATTTTTGACTTGGCTCCAATTGGAGGAAAAGAAATTCTAACATTCATGCCATTGGCTCTAGCGTCAGTTGGTTTAATTTGTTCAATGATTGGAATTTATTCTATAAAACTTTTCTCCTCAAAAAGTCCAGAAGTTGCGCTACGCATTGGGACGATGGGCTCATCGGTAATCTTTATTATTGCTGCATTTATTTTAGTTAAAGAATTAGGCGCGTCTATCAATGTATGGGTTGCTGTACTAACAGGTGCCGTTGGTGGAATTGTTGTAGGTCTTGTAACCGAATATTACACCGGTGGAGCGCCTGTTAAAAAAATTGCACAAGGAGGCGAAACTGGCCCGGCTACGGTAATGATTTCTGGTCTCGCTGTTGGTATGCAATCTGTCGCCATACCTGTTATTACAATTTGTGCGATTATTTATCTATCGAGTCACTTTGCAGGATTGTATGGCGTTGGTATTGCAGCAGTTGGTATGTTAAGTACGGTTGGAATAACAATGGCAATCGATGCATACGGTCCGGTTGCAGATAATGCGGGTGGTATTGCCGAGATGGCAGAACTTGGAAAAGAAACGCGTCTAATTACCGATTCCCTTGATGAGGTTGGAAACACCACCGCGGCAATTGGGAAAGGTTTCGCAATTGGTGCTGCGGCACTTGCGGCATTGGCATTGATTAGCGCATACATTGAAAAAGTATCCCTGGGTAATGAAGATTTTATTTTACGTATTAATGACCCATTAGTTTTAAGCGGGATGTTCCTGGGGGCTATTTTTCCATACTTAGTTAGCTCGATAACCATGACCGCGGTAGGTGATGCTGCGTTTGATATGATTAAAGAAATTCGCCGTCAGTTCAAGGAAATACCTGGCTTAATGGAAGGTACCGGTAAACCCGATACCGCTCGATGTGTTGATATTGCAACGCGTGCTGCCTTAAAACGGATGATACTACCAGGCTCACTTGCCGTACTTGCACCCGTGGTGGTTGGTTTTGGTTTAGGCCCCAAAGCACTGGGCGGTATGCTTGGTGGAGCGCTTATCTGCTGTGTAATGATGGCACTAATGATGGCAAATGCTGGCGGGGCGTGGGACAACGCAAAAAAATATGTTGAGAAAGGTAACCTCGGTGGAAAAGGTTCAGATGTTCATAAGGCCGCGGTTGTTGGAGATACTGTTGGAGACCCGCTTAAGGATACCTCGGGACCGTCAATGAATATTTTAATTAACGTAATGGCAATCGTTAGCTTAGTGATAGCGCCGCTACTGGTGTAATTAAAAAGATAAGGAATGCAAAAGCCGCGTCTTTCTGATGCGGCTTTTTTATTGAATTGAATTAATTTTTTCAAGCATACTATCTGGATTAATATAATCTGGTTCAATTTTTAATTTATTTTTATCATTTATAAATAGCAAGCTTGGCAAAGATTTTAAACCAAGATTTTTATATTGTTCAATTTCTTGTTTTAAAATTTCATCTGTTTCTATTGAAGCTACATCTCTGGAGAATTTATTTTTATCTGCACCAATTTCCCCCGCTAATTCAATTAGAGTTTCGTAATCAGATGGATTTCTTGCTTGTAAATAATAGGCTTTCTGAATCGCTGTGGTCATCTCGGTATCAAATTCGTTTTTTTGTTTTCTTGCTGCAATAATTGCGCGACATGCTGGGTAGGTGCTTCTTCGTGGTTTACATTTTTTCCAAAAATCATAATTAAATTTAGTTTCGGGTACCCTCTTTTCAATAGAATTCCAATTTTTTATCACATAGTCACGAATATCATCGGACATTGGATTATCGTTATCTGGCGCAAGGCCACCTAACAAACGAATAATAAGAATTTCTCTTGGAATTTTTTTCATCAGCTGTTGAAGTGACGAACTAAAAGCCCAGCACCAGCTACACATCGGGTCATGAATGTAATAAAGTTTTTTAAGCACGATTAATGAAATTGAACAGACTAGATTTTAAAATCTGTATTTAAAATTTTCGAAACCGATTTATTTTTAAGTTTTACATAACAGGGCATTCCATTTTTATATGGTGGGTAATCTTCGCCTTCTATTAATGGTAATAAGTAAGACCGGCATTTGGTCGTTATTCCAAAACCGTCATCTGTTATATATTCTCTTGGCATCATTTTTTCTACATTAGCAACATCCACAAGGTTGGCTTTCCCTATTTCCCAAGTGTAAGGAGCGTCTGATTTTCTAACAATCGTCGGCATAATCGCATCCTCACCCGCAAGAACCATATCAACTGCTGCTCTTCCCAGTGCATAGGCCTGGTCTACATCGGTTTTTGAAGCAATATGTCTTGCTGAACGTTGCAAATAATCAGCAACTGCCCAGTGATACTTATAGCCCAGTGTCTCTTTTATCATATTTGCAACAACAGGTGCTGCGCCGCCAAGTTGAGCGTGCCCAAATGCGTCCTTTGTACCTTGCTCAGCGAGAAATTTACCATTTGGCCAACGCGCGCCCTCTGAGACAACAACAGAACAGTACTCATGCTTCCTAACATTCTCATCTATCTTTGCTAGAAATGATGCCTGGTCAAACTCTACCTCCGGAAAGAGAATAACAATGGGAATATTATTTTTTGAATCAGCAGCTAAACCACCAGCAGCTGCAATCCAACCGGCGTGCCGCCCCATGACTTCAATTACAAAAACTTTTGTCGATGTTTTTGCCATTGAGAGAACATCATATGATGCCTCTCTCGTTGAAATCGCAACATATTTTGCAACCGAGCCAAAGCCAGGACAAACATCTGTGATAGGTAAATCATTATCGACCGTTTTGGGAATATGAATCACCTGAACTGGGAAGTTCATCTTCTTCGAAAGCATTGATATTTTATTACAGGTATCAGCTGAATCACCTCCCCCGTTATAAAAAAAATAGCTAATATCATGTGCTTTAAAAATCTCTATGAGTCGCTCATATTGCTCCAAATTCTCCTCGAGCCCTTTCAGCTTATAACGACATGAACCAAATGCAGCAGATGGAGTGTGTTTTAGGCTAGCTATATCTGCATCTGACTCTTGACTAGTGTCAATTAAATCCTCTGTTAATGCCCCAATAATGCCATTTCTACCAGCATAAACATTGGAGAATACTTTAGGATACTTTCTTGCTGTCTCTATAACCCCGCATGCACTGGCATTAATTACGGAAGTAACACCGCCAGATTGTGCATAGAATGCATTTTTAGCCTTAGCCATAAATAATCACTCCTAAAATTACTCATTTTTTGTGAAACCAATATAGGATAAATTCAGTCTATACTATAGTGTTAGTTTACAATGATATATAAACCTTTGGGTAATCTATTGTTACCAGATATGGGAATGGCTAATTTAAATGTGTTTTTTTAATAAAAATTATAAAAAAATTACAAAGAAACTTATTCTTTTATATTTTTTACTACCAAATATATTACTTGCTGCGGATGAAAATATTGTTTTGCCAGATTTTGGCGATTCTTCAGGTGGAACATTTTCACCAAGTTATGAGCGAAGACTGAGTCAGATGTTTTTGAAACAGATACGACGTTTTTCAACAATTAATACAGACCCCGAGGTTGAATTATATATTCAATCTCTTGGTTATAACTTGGTCTCAAATAGTGACAATGCAAAACAATCATTCAAATTTATGGTAATTAATGACCCCTCAATTAATGCATTTGCAGGTCCTGGTGGCATCATTGGTATAAACAGTGGGGTTATCTTGCACTCTGGAACTGAAAGCGAGCTTGCTGGAGTTGTTGCGCATGAAATTGCGCATGTAACACAAAAACATTTGGCGCGCGCATTTGAAGAAGCAAAAAGGTACAGTCTTCCTACTGCGGCTGCAATGATTGGAGCTATAATTATGGCTACTCAAAATCCATCCGCTGGGCAAGCAATGTTAAGTGGAATAACTGGCCTAAACACGCAAAATCAAATTAATTTTACGCGCGAGAACGAGAAAGAAGCGGATAGAATTGGAATAAAATTACTAGAAAAATCTGGGTATAACCCTCGAGGGATGCCTCAATTTTTTGAAAAGCTACAAAAAATATCGAAATTTTCACAAAATAATCAACCTGAATTTTTTCGCACACACCCTTTAACAACGTCACGTATCGCGGACGCTCGTTCCAGAGCAGAGTCCTATACAAAAAAACAGTTTGAAAACTCTCATGCCTATGAACTTGTCCGGTATAAACTACTGGTACAGACGATAGAGAAACCAAAAGAAGCTATTTTATTTTTGCGCAACAAGCTTGAAGAAAATAAAGATGGTGCTAAGAAAGAATTATATATTCGTTACGGCTTAGCTTATGCTTATCTTGCAGATAATGCATTTGCGCACTCAAATCAACAAATAAAACATTTACTCAAAAATAATGCTAAAGATCCTGCATATCTTCTATTAGCTGCTAAGCATAAAACTACACAATCTAAATACGATGACGCTTTAAATATTTATAGCAAAATCTACGGACTATACCCAGAACACAAACCTATGTTAATGGCCTATGCTCGCGCATTAATGGACATAGGCAATGCCGAAGAAGCTCGTAAAATTATCAAAAACTATGAACGTTATCATTCTCATGATTTAAATTCATATGCATTACTTGGACAAATTGAAGGTATGCTCGGAAATGAAATTGAAACTGCTATACTTCAATCTGAATTTTATTACTTATCAGGTGAGACAAAGTTGGCTATTGAAAAATTAAAATTCATAAAACAAAAATTCAATATGAACTATTATCAAGAACAACGTGTAATAGCTCGTTTAATTGAACTTCAGTATGAACTTGATCTTGAAAATGACATCAAATTGTAAACAGAGATTTTTATGTTACGTAGAAGCTTCCTTAAAATCCTAACATCTAGCACGGTTCTACTTTTCTCCGGCTTATTTACTCCCATAAGACTTTTTGCTGAATGGAAAGATTCGGCTTTTTCTGCTAAAGATATTGATACCGCAATTGGTAATTATTTTCCAAATCAAAATATAGAAAAAACTGACCAAATAAAAATAGAAATTTATGATGAAGTTGAAAACGGTGCTGTGGTTCCTGTTAAAGTTAAAACCGATTTAAAGATGGTTAAATCAATTACAATTTTTGCAGATAAAAACCCAAATCCTTTAATTGCTAATTTTGATCTGACTTCTGCCTGTATTGGCTTTGTTTCAACAAGAATAAAGGTGAGCGAACCCTCAAATGTTATTATCATCGTAAATGCTAATGATGTGCTTTATATGGCAAAAAAATTCGTTATTGTTCATGAAAATGGTTGCGGTTAAATGGCTTCTACTATTAGACTAAAAACAAAAACACGAGATGACATTACAACAATTCGACTAATTGTGCGTCATCCTATGGAAACGGGCTTTAGAGTTGATGATGAAACAAACGAACTGGTACCTGAACACTATATAAAAAAAATATCTTTCGAACATAACGATAAACTAATATTTTCTTGTGATTGGAGTCGTGCTGTATCGAAAAATCCATATCTTTCATTTATGTTCAAAAACTCTAAGTTAGGCGATAAAATAAAAATAACATGGCTTGATAACCTTGGTAATAATGATTCACTAGAATCTCTAATAGAATAATTTCTCAATTTAAAAAAATAATTAAATGCGCGCAATTTTTTCTTTTAGCTTCATTGTTGTACTGACCTTCATATTAGGTGCGATATTAGCCTATCCACTAAAATTACTACTTGACCCAGTATTAGAACTTGCTTTTCGTAAATATCTAAACTATGCCACGTTAATCAGTGGAGTAATCACTTGTGCAATTTACCTAAGAATTAATAATCTACTAACTGCTGAAGCATTCGGTTTCAGTGGTGCGATTGATAAGTTCCTAATGCGTTTTTTAAATGGCTTCATCTATGGGCTATTAATTATGTCTATAATTGAAGTAATTCTTTTTGTTTTAGGAATACACGAGATTGATTCTTATCGTGATGTATGGTTACTGTCTAATTTTTCACTTCTCATAAAAATTATAATTATGAGCTTATTAATCGCGATTATAGAGGAATTGATTTTTAGAGGAGCCTTCTTTTCCGGTCTATATAAAAGAACAGGGGCTTTTATCTCTACTATATTTACAAGCCTCATATATTCAACGGTACATTTTGTTAGGTACCCGGATTTAAAATCAGGCTCTGAAATCGATTGGTTAACAGGTCTCATGATGATGCCCGATGCATTTCGTCGTTTTTTTGAATGGGATATAACTGATTATTTTTTTACTCTATTTATTTTTGGAGTACTTTTATCTTTGTTACGCTTAAAACATAAGAATATTGCTGCGTGTATCGGACTGCATGCTGGCGTTGTAGCACTTATAAAAATAGCAGACTATTTTACAAATAGAACAACGGAAAGCGATTTTAATCATCTTGTCAGCCCATATAATTCCACTTTTGGTTGGATAAGTTTTGCAGTAATATCGCTTTTCACAATATTCTATTTTTTAAAGTTTGATGTTAAAAATTCTAAAAAAAATTAAGGTAATATCAAATATCAGTTAGGATAAAACAAAGTTTGATTATCAACTTTAAAATTTTTAATAATATTTTTTCCTGCTTTACTCCTTAAAAACATAGAATACTTTCTGGCTAAATTGATTTTTGTATGCGGGTATTTTTTTGGAGAAACTAAAATTATATGATAAGGGTTAATAAGTTCACCCGAGTTTTCAAAAATAATATCTAATTCTACCTTGTGCTTATATGCAAGATAGGTGCCTCTGTCAGATAAAGCATAAGCTTCTTTTTCATTTGCTATAACTATAGTTTGACCCATACCTTGTCCTACGGAGAGGTACCAACGTCCTTTGGGTAAAGTTTCTATGACTTGCCAGAGATTGGCTTCTTTTTTATGTGTTCCAGAATCGTCGCCACGCGAGATAAATGTATGCCTTGCTTCTTCAAGCTTTAACATTACTTCGGAAATATTTTTACTGTTTCTTATGCCTGCTGGATCTTTTTTTGGTCCTATTATTACAAAATCATTATACATGATTGGTAATCGCTCTATGCCATAACCATCTTCCACAAACTTTATTTCTGCATCAGGCGCATGCACGAGAATTAAGTCTACATCACCATTTCTAGCTAAACGAATTGCTTTACCTGTAGCAACAGCAATAACATCTACTTTAATACCATGCATTTTTTCAAATAATGGATTTAACTTGTTCAGTAATCCGCTATTTTCAGTACTTGTTGTTGTAGCTAGTCTTAAGCGCTGTTGTTCCGCCAAGAGAGAATCGAAACTGGCAGAGAAAAGAACAATGAGTAGTAAAAAATGGCGCATGCTGCCCCTAAATATATAACAATGGTACGAATCTTAAGAAAATAAAGAAATGGTGGGCCGTGGGCGATTCGAACGCCCGACCAATGGATTAAAAATCCACTGCTCT
>MDSV01243607.1_pt1 | contig 15011 bp, 14 predicted proteins | sample 810851 | NCBI WGS metagenome assembly MDSV01 (sample SAMN05326640, study PRJNA326480) | marine metagenome | isolation source: seawater | place: Atlantic Ocean: North East | collected 2012
AAAATACTTGATGGCAAAGAAGAATTTTCAAAAAGACTAACTTCTTCAAAACATCCATTAATAATAATTGGCGAGTCAGTATTAGAACTCAAAAGTGCTTCATATATTGTTGATGAAATTAAAAACTTTTTGAAAAAAAATAATTTTATTAACAAAGAATGGAATGCTTTTAATTTTTTACCTCAAAATGCATCAACAGTAGGTTTAATAGATTTAAAAGTTTTACCCGCAAAAAATGAAGAAAATTTTTCATTTTTTGAAAAATTGAATAACAAAAAGTTTAAACTATTATATCTTTTAGGATCAGATAATTTGGAAATTAAAAAAGATAATGAATTTATTGTTTATCAAGGAAGTCATGGTGATAGAGGAGCTGAAATTGCAGATTTAATTTTACCAAGTGCTGCATTCACTGAACAGAACGGTCTTTACGAAAATTTAGAAGGAAGAGTGCAAGAATGTAAAAAAGCATCGTATCCTATCGGAGAAGCTTTAGAAGACTGGAAAATATTTAATTTGATTTTAAAGAATATTAATAAAGATGAAACTTTGTCACATTTTGACTCACTTAGAAAAGAAGTTTTAAGCTTAATACCAAATTTTACAAGTTTAAATGAGTTACCAGCTTTTGAAAATCATGAAATAAAAAATACTTCTCCAAATTTTATTAGTGAAGACGTTAGCATCAAAGAATTAGATTATTTTTATACTAACTCGATTTCGAGAGCATCTAAAACTATGAGTGAATGCCGTCAAATTAAACTAAAATCAAAAAAAACTGGAACCGATAACGCATGATGGAATATTTAGAACTTTTAAGACAAGAAATTTACAAAATTCTTTTTCTACTTGTCCCAATACTTGTTTCTGTAGCAATGATAGTTTGGTTAGACAGAAGAGTATGGGGATTGGTTCAAAAAAGAAGAGGGCCTAATGTTGTCGGTCCTTTTGGACTTCTTCAAACTTTAGCGGATGCCTTAAAATATATTTTTAAGGAAATTATTATCCCTGCAAGTGCTAATAAAGTAGTTTTTATTCTTGCACCAATTGTGACAATGACCCTAGCTTTAGTAGCTTGGGCTGTAATTCCTATGAGTGAAAACTTAGTTTTATCAGACATAAATGTTGGAATTTTATATTTATTCGCAGTTTCATCTCTTGGTGTTTATGGAATAATCATGGGAGGTTGGGCCTCGAATTCAAAATACCCATTTTTAGGCGCTATAAGGTCTGCAGCGCAAATGGTTTCTTATGAAGTTTCAATTGGAATTATTATAATTAATGTTCTTTTATGCGTTGGTTCATTAAATTTAAAAGATATTGTTATTGCGCAAAAAGAATTGTGGTATGTGGTTCCTCTTTTCCCAATGTTTGTAATTTTTTTTATTTCTGCACTCGCAGAAACAAACAGACCACCTTTTGACTTGCCCGAAGCAGAAGCAGAATTAGTAGCTGGTTATCAAACAGAGTATTCTGGAATGATGTATGCAATGTTTTGGCTTGGCGAGTACGCAAATATACTTCTAATGTGCGCTATGGGCTCAATTCTTTTTCTAGGAGGATGGTTACCAATTATCGATATATATCCGCTTAATATAATTCCAGCACCACTATGGATGATACTTAAAATTCTATTTTTATTTTTATTATTTGCTCTAATTAAAGCTATAGTTCCTAGATATAGATATGACCAACTAATGAGACTTGGGTGGAAAATATTTTTACCATTTTCTTTAATCTATCTTGTATTAACAGCAAGTTTTTTATTTTATTTTGACAAATTACCCAAAGGGAATTTTTAATGAACCTAACAAGAATTTTTAAAACTATATTTCTCGTGGAGTTTATCTTAGGCTTATACATGGCTGTGAAAGAAATGTTTAGGAAGTCAAAAACAATTAACTATCCATTTGAAAAAGGGCCAATAAGCCCACGAATGAGAGGTGAACACGCGCTCAGAAGGTATCCTAATGGCGAAGAAAGATGTATTGCTTGTAAATTATGTGAAGCAGTTTGTCCTGCTCAAGCAATCACAATTGAGTCAACCGAAAGGTCAGACGGTAGCAGGAAAACAACTCGATATGATATTGATATGCTTAAATGTATTTACTGTGGTTTATGTCAAGAGTCATGTCCGGTAGATGCAATTGTACAAGGGCCAAACTTTGAATTTGCTACAGAAACCAGAGAAGAACTTTATTACAACAAAGAAAAACTTCTGGAAAACGGTGATAGATGGGAAACTGTTTTGGCAAAGAATATTAAGCTTGATAAACCCTATAGATAGATGATAGTTCACACAATTTTTTTTTACTTTTTTTCTATAATAGCGATTTTTTCATCTCTTATGGTAATAACATCAAGAAGTACGATTAATTCAGTTTTTTTTTTAATACTGGATTTTATTTCAGTTGGCTGCTTATTTATCATGGTAGGAGCCGAATTCTTAGGCATGATACTTTTAATCGTATATGTAGGTGCAGTAGCTGTCTTATTTTTGTTTGTTGTTATGATGTTAAATGTAGCAGAACAAAAACAATCCTGGTTTATAGGTAAAAAATCAACACATATACCGACCGGTTTAATAGTAAGTGTTTTAATCTTATTAGAATTACTAGTTGTAGTAGGTGGATGGAAATACAAGGAAGATGTAATGTCTAGCAGCACGTTAATAATAACGGATGTTACAAATACTCATCAAATTGGTTTAGTTATGTATACCGATTATATTTTATATTTCCAATTAGCTGGAATGGTTCTGTTATTGGCAATGATTGGCGCTATTTTACTTACATTTAGAGAAAGAATTGGTGTTAAAAAACAAAGTTATATCAATCAAATTTCACGAAACCCTTCAACAGCAATTGAGCTTAAAGAGGTAAAATCTAATCAAGGAGTTAAGATTGATGATTGAAATTGGCTTAGGTCATTATTTATCATTAGGAGCTATAATTTTTTTCTTAGGTGTAATTGGGATTTTTCTTAACAGAAAAAATGTAATAGTTATCTTAATGTCAATCGAGCTAATTTTGTTGGCAGTAAACATAAACTTAATTTCATTTTCAATTTTTTCTGGTGATATTATTGGCCAGATTTTTACAATGTTAATTTTGACTGTAGCAGCAGCTGAAGCAGCAATAGGTTTAGCAATAATTGTTGTTTACTATAGAAATAAAGGTTCTATTAGAGTCGAAGATATTCACAGCATGAAAGGCTAGATGGAATACGCAATAATTTTTTTACCTTTAATTGGTTCATTAATTGGATATTTAGGTAGATCATTAACCAAATATTTTTCAGAAATAACAACAAGCTTGTTTGTGTGTATTTCAGCAGTTTTATCAATTTTAGTTTTTTGGAATGGTATCCAGAATGATATTTATGGAAACTATAAAATTTTTGAATGGATAACCTCAGGTAATTTTACAGCGAATTGGTCAATTTATATTGATCCGTTAAGCTCAGTAATGTTGGTTGTTGTAACTTTTGTTTCTGCATTAGTACATGTTTACTCTATAGGCTACATGAGTCACGATCCTTATAAACCAAGATTTATGTCCTACCTATCGTTGTTTACTTTTTCCATGCTAACCTTAGTTGTTTCAGATAATTTTTTACAACTCTTTTTTGGGTGGGAGGGAGTAGGTTTGTGTTCATATTTATTAATAGGTTTTTGGTATAAAAAAGAAACAGCAAATAATGCAGCAATAAAAGCTTTTATAGTTAATAGAATTGGGGATTTCGGTCTTGCAATTGCAATATTTTTAATTTTTTTCTTTTTCGGTACGATTAATTATGAAGAAACATTTAAAGTTATATCTCTATACACTGAAAAAAAATTATTATTTTTTGGATTTGAATTAAATTTAATAACGTTGATTTGTATTTTTTTATTTATTGGAGCAATGGGAAAATCTGCACAATTTTTATTACATACTTGGTTGCCAGATGCGATGGAAGGCCCTACACCAGTTTCAGCTTTAATTCACGCGGCTACTATGGTAACTGCAGGCGTTTTTCTTGTCGTTAGATGTTCACCTATCTTTGAATATTCTCAAGTTGCATTAAATTTAGTTACTATAGTTGGAATGATAACAGCAATATTTGCAGCATCCGTCGCTCTAGTTCAAAACGATATAAAAAAAATTGTGGCTTACTCTACTTGCAGTCAGTTAGGCTATATGTTTTTTTCTGCAGGCGTTGGTGCATATCATGTTGCAATGTTTCATTTGTTTACACATGCTTTTTTTAAGGCGCTTTTATTTTTAGGTGCTGGATCGGTAATACATGCGTTTAAAGATGAGCAAGATATTAGAAATATGGGAGGGGTAAAAAAGAAATTGCCGTATACATATGTTTTTATGTTAATAGGAACTTTGGCATTAACTGGATTTCCTTTTCTTTCAGGTTTTTATTCTAAAGATGCAATTATTGAATTTGCGTATTTAAAAAATTCTCTTGTTGGGAATTACGCAGCAACTATAGGTATTCTTACTGCGCTTTTAACTTCAATATACTCTTGGCGACTATTTTTCAAAACATTTCATGGACAGTACAACAACAAAAAAATTTCTATTGATGAAACACATGAGTCACCAATAATAATGTTAATTCCACTTGTATTTTTAAGCATCGGTGCAATCTTCTCTGGATATTTTTTTAAAAATATTTTTATTGGACATCATAGCAATGATTTTTGGCAAACATCAATTTTTTTCTTAAATGAGATAAAACATGAGGCAATACCACTTTGGTTTTTATTGATCACTCCGATCTTAGTTTTGATATCTATACCGATTTCCTATTATTTGTATATCTCAAATCAAAACTTTTTAGAAAATTTTAAAAAAACTAATATGCCATTGTATAATTTTTTGTTAAACAAATGGTACATTGATGAATTGTACGACAAAATATTTGTTAATCCGTCAAAAAAAATTGGTTCATTTTTTTGGAAAAAAGGAGACTTAGGAATCATTGATAAATTTGGTCCAGATGGAATTTCTAAATTAATAAAAATTATTTCAAATAAAACAGCACGTCTTCAAACGGGATTTATTTATGATTATGCTTTCGTAATGCTTTTAGGACTATCAATTCTGTTAACTTATTTAATTTTGAAATAATGAATTTCCCAATATTATCAACTCTTATTTTTTTACCTTTACTTAGTTCATTTTTTATTTTTTTGTCAAAAGATAAAAAAAATAATTTTAGCGCGATTTATATCTCCCTATTTAGCACCATCGCTACTTTTTTACTTTCAATATTTTTATGGTATTCACTAGACGTTAATACTGCTGAATTTCAGTTTGTAGAAGAAAAATCTTGGATAAACAACTATATAAAGTTTAAACTTGGAGTAGATGGAATTTCTATATTATTTATTGTCTTAACAACTTTTATTTCGCCAATTTGTATTGTTTCTTGCATAAATAGCGTAAAGACCAGAGTGAAAGAATTTTTAATAGCAATTTTAATCCTAGAAACTTTTATGATTGGCGTATTTTGCTCTCTTGATTTGGTAATTTTTTATTTATTTTTTGAAGCTGGTTTAATTCCAATGTTTTTAATTATTGGCATATGGGGAGGGCCAAGAAGAGTATATTCGGCATTCAAATTTTTTCTTTTTACATTATTGGGTTCAGTTTTAATGTTAGTAGCAATAATTGTAATTTATTGGTTGACTGGCACAACAGATATTACTCAAATATACGATATTAAAATTCCAAAAGAATATCAAAACATATTGTGGCTAGCTTTTTTAAGCTCATTTGCTGTAAAAATGCCTATGTGGCCAGTTCATACTTGGCTACCAGATGCTCATGTTGAAGCGCCTACTGCCGGCTCTGTGATACTTGCTGCAATCTTGTTAAAAATGGCCGGCTATGGTTTTCTAAGATTTTCAATACCGATGTTTCCTTTAGCTTCTGAATTTTTTACACCATTAATTTATACGTTGAGCATAATTGCTATAATTTACACTTCATTGGTGGCTTTAATGCAGGAAGATATGAAAAAATTAATTGCCTATTCTTCGGTCGCTCATATGGGTTATGTGACTTTAGGAATATTTACATTAACCAAACAAGGCATTGAAGGAAGCATTTACCAAATGATAAGTCATGGTTTAATTTCTGCTGCGTTATTTTTATGTGTTGGCGTTGTGTATGATAGGTTGCATTCAAGAATGATAAGTACTTATGGAGGTCTAGTAAATTATTTACCTAAATACTCTTTTTTATTTTTAGTTTTTGCATTAGCAGCACTTGGATTACCAGGTACCTCGGGATTTCTTGGAGAGTTTCTTGTTTTAGCAGGAACGTTTCAAAAAAGTTATATAGCTGCGATGTTAGCAACTTTCGGAGTAGTATTAGGTGCAGCATACATGCTTTGGTTGACTAAAAGAGTTATTTTTGGAACAACAAAAAACACAGAAATAAAAAGTTTAAATGATGTAAATAAATCAGAAATAATAATGCTAGCAACATTAGCCTTTTTTGTAATATTTTTTGGATTTTATCCTGCTCCATTAATGGAGACTTTTAGTGTTTCTGTTGACAGTCTAATTAATAACTATCAAACAGCCCTAACCACAAATTCATTATGATTAATAATTTGAATATAATGTTTCCTGAAATTTTTTTATCTCTTTCAATTTTTACTACTCTAATGGTTGGAGTCTTCATTAAAAAAAGTTTTAATATCATATTTAATTTTACATCAATAATATTAGTTATAACAATTACAATAATTTTGACTAACCCTAATAGTGAGGTTAAAATATTTTTAGATAGTTTTACAAGAGATGCTTTTTCTAATTACTTTAAGATATTAATACTTTTATCATCACTTTTTGTTTTAAATTCTTCTAAAAATTTTATTATAGACAATAAGTTAGATAAGTTTGAATACCCGATTATCATTTTATTATCCATTCTCGGAATGTTTTTTATGGTAAGTGCTAACGACTTAATTCTTTTTTATTTAGGTCTAGAGCTTCAATCTCTTGCACTTTATATATTAGCTACAATTGACAGAGACAATCTTAAATCAACAGAGTCTGGAATAAAATACTTTGTTTTAAGTGCACTGTCTTCAGGGCTATTATTATATGGATGTTCATTATTGTATGGATTTACAGGTTCTACAAATTTTGATTTAATTTCTGACCAATTAAATAAAGAAAATACAGGTGCTGTATTTGCAATGGTTTTTATATTAGTGGGGCTTGCATTTAAAGTTTCGGCAGTACCATTTCACATGTGGACTCCAGATGTTTATGAAGGTGCACCCACTTCAATAACTAGCTACTTTGCAGTTGTACCAAAAGTAGCGGGCTTGGCCTTGTTGATAAAATTTATGTTCATCCCATTTTCAAACATCTTGTTGGAATGGCAATCAATCATAATTTTTATTTCAGTCGCATCAATGATTTTAGGCGCTGTTGCAGCAATGGTCCAAAAAAATTTAAAAAGACTTTTAGCTTACAGTTCGATAGGCCATATAGGATATGCATTAGCAGGAGTTGCAACGGGAAGCATATCTGGATACCAAAGTTCAATAATATATATATCAATTTATGTGATAATGAATATTGGCGCTTTCTCATGTCTTTATTTGCTGAAGATGGATGGTAAATATAAAGAGAATATCTCAGATTTATCAGGAATTTCAAAAAAACATCCACTTTTAGCTATTTCATTTTTAATAATACTTTTTTCATTGGCAGGAGTTCCGCCATTAGGTGGGTTTTTTGCTAAATTTTATGTATTTGTAGCCGTCTTAGAACAAAAAATGTATACATTAGCGATTATTGGTTTGTTAACTACAGTGATGTCCGCTTTTTATTACTTAAAGATCATTAAGACAATTTATTTCGAAGATAGTGCAATCAATTTTGAGCAAGTTAAAAATAAAACAGCTAAAGCTTCAGTTATAATTAGCTGCAGTATACTAACTACATTTTTTTTATATCCTTCAATATTTAACAATTTTGTTAAGTCGTTATTTACCAATTAATGAAAATAAAACTTAAAAAATTTAAAAATGTCAAAAGCACAAATAATACTGCTATTAAACTTATTAAAAAAAATTTCTACGAGCCAACTCTGATAATTTCTGAGAGACAAAGCAAAGGCAGAGGAACGATGGGGAAAAAATGGGTATCTCAAAAAGGAAATTTGTTTATTTCATTATTTTTTAGACTTGATAAAAAAAAAATAAGCTTCAAACAATTTTCTATTTTAAATGCCCTTGTTCTAAAAAAAATAATTACACAAAAAATTTCTAAAAATATTAATATAAAATGGCCAAATGATTTATTGTATAAAAAAGCAAAAATCTGTGGAATTTTACAAGAAGTGATTAATTTCAATCAATTTCCTTATTTAATTGTTGGCATTGGCTTAAACACTAATAAAGCACCTCAAAACAAAAGCTTTTCATCAACTTGTTTAAAAAATATAGTAAAAAAAAAAATTGACAATAAATTGATATTAAAAAATATAATAAATGCTTACGAAAAGCTTCTAAATGAAACAAAAGAATTTTCTTTTCTAAAACTTAAAAATAAATACAGGTAATTAAATGAATTATATTGTTGGAGATATAGGTAACACTTCTACTAGGATTTGCTTATTGAATAACAGGTTTTCGATAAAAAAGTCTCATATACTTGATACTGAAAAAATTTTTAAAAGAAAATATATGAAGAATATCAAAAAAAAATTTTTGAAACATAATACAAATAAATTAATTTTACTATCTAGTGTTGTACCATCTGCAGTCAAAGAAATAAAAAAAAATTTTAAAAATACAAAATTTAAGATTGTTGAAATAAAAAGTTTAAACTTAAAAAAAATAATAAAAATAAATATTAAAAAGATTAATCAGATAGGATCAGATAGAATTGCTAACGCCATAGGAGCAATAAAGTTTAAAAATTGTTTAATTGTAGACTTTGGTACAGCCACTACTTTCGATATAATTAAAAATGGCATTTATGAAGGGGGAGTAATTGCTCCAGGTGTTAAGTTATCAATGATCAACTTAAACAAGTCAACATCTCTGTTACCTTTGTTTAATTTAAGATACAGCAAAAAAAAATATGGAAAAAATACTTTAGAAGCTTTAAACGCAGGTTTTATATGGGGTTATGAGGGGTTAATTAATAATATAATTAACAAAATTACTTCTAAATGGAGTATGAATTATAACGTAGTATTAACTGGTGGTTATGCAAATTTCTTTAAAAAGATAATAAAAAGAAAGACTATAGTAGACCAAAATATTACTATTAAAGGAATTTCAAAAATTTATATGAGCTTGATATGAGTAAAAACGAGTTAATTTTTTGCCCGTTAGGCGGATCTGGGGAAATTGGTGGCAATATGAATTTATATGCCTATGGGAATGAGGAAAATCAAAAGTGGATCATTGTCGATATGGGTGTTTCATTTGCAGATGACTCTGTTCCAGGAGTTGATTTGGTTATGCCAGATGCAGGTTTTATTATTGATAAAAAAGAGGATTTACTTGGAATAGTTTTAACACATGCCCATGAAGATCATATAGGGGCAGTAGCTCATATTTGGCCAAATCTTAAATGTAAATTATATGCAACTCCTTTCACGGCAGCTTTAATTTTTGAAAAATTCAAAGAAAAAAAAATTGATATTTCGTCTTATTTAGAAATAGTGCCATTAAACAGCAAAATAAAACTAGGAAATTTTGAAATTGATTTTGTTACTTTAACTCATTCCATTCTAGAACCTAATGGTTTGAGTATCAAAACACCTTTAGGAACAGTTCTACATACTGGTGATTGGAAAATTGATCCGAACCCACTAATTGGCAGTCAAATTGATGAGCAAAAATTAAAAAAAATCGGCAAAGAAGGTGTTTCAGCAATGATTTGTGACTCTACTAATATTTTTAGTCATGGAAGGTCTGGATCAGAATTAGACGTCAGAAATAGTTTATTAAGGATAATGGAATTAAAAACAAATAGGATAATTGTAACTTCTTTCGCATCTAATGTTGCAAGAATGGAGTCAATTTTTTATTGTGCAAAAAAAACGGGAAGAAATATTTGTTTAGTTGGACGTTCTATGCACAGAATTTATAAAGCTGCTAGAAAGTGTGGCTACCTTAAAGATCTTATTGAACCATTAGAACTTAAAATTGCAAAAAAAGTTAACAAAAATGAAATATTATTTTTAGCTACAGGAAGTCAAGGCGAACCGATGGGAGCAATGAATAGAATTATTAACGGAACTCATCCGGATGTCCATTTAGATGCAGGAGATTGTGTTATTTTTTCATCTAAAATTATTCCCGGAAATGAAAAAAAATTATATAATTTACAAAATTTAATCGTCAAAAATAAAATGGAGATGGTTAGTGAGGAAAATGCATTTGTACACGTTTCTGGTCATCCAAATAGAGATGATTTAAAAGATATGTATAATTGGGTAAAACCAAAATGTATTATTCCAGTTCATGGAGAACATCGTCATATGGCAGAACATGTAATATTTGCAAAAGAGATGCAAGTTCCACAATCGTTATTAATTGAGAATGGAGATATTATTAAAATTTTACCTGGAAATAAACCCGAAATTGTAGATAAAGCTCCATCAGGTAAAATTTACCTAGATGGCACTATAAACGTAGAAACAGACTCACAATCCATAAAAGACAGAAAAAATCTTTCCGTTAATGGATATTTGGAAATTACTTTAATTGTTGCAAATAACGGTAAAGTTAAAAAACCAGTTATTTCTTACAAAGGAATACCTGAAAAAGATACATCAGATAATATTGTATTTGATATTGAAGATGAAATTTTAAATATCTGTAGAACTTTTTCTCTAGATAATAAAAAACAACAACAAAATCTAATTGATACAATTAAACAAAACTGTCGAAAAATAGTAAGAGAAAAAACTGGAAAAAAACCTTTTACAAATATTAATATAACTAGAATTTAATGGGTATTACAGGTTCTATAATAGTATATGTGTTAATTTGGTGGATAATTTTTTTTTCAGTTTTACCGGTAGGAATTCAGTCAAATAAAGAAACTTTTAAGGAAAAAATTGAAGGAATAGATCCAGGAGCTCCGAAAAATCCTAAAATCGCAAAAAAATTCCTAATTACTACTATAATTACTACTATAATTTTTATAGTTATATATTATCTAGTTAGATTTAATTTGTTAAATTTAAGAGAATATTTACAATAATGCACCTTTCAAAACTATTTATTCCTATAACTAAAGATCTTCCTACAGAAGCTAAAATTAAATCTCATCAATTAATGTTAAGAACAGGAATGATAAAACAGTCATCAGCAGGTATATATTCTTGGCTGCCATTAGGTTTTAAAGTCATGAAAAAGATTGAACAAATCGTAAGAGAGGAACAAAATGCCATAGGAGCTCAAGAAATGTTAATGCCAACGATTCAGTCCTCTGAAATTTGGAAAGAAAGTGGCAGATATGAAGATTATGGAGAGGAAATGTTGCGGATAAAAGATCGTCAAGGCAGAGAGATGTTGTATGGCCCCACAAACGAAGAGTTAATTACCGATGTGTTTAGATCAAGCGTAAAGTCTTATAAATCTCTTCCTCAACTCCTTTATCATATTCAATGGAAATTTAGAGATGAAATCAGACCAAGATTTGGAGTAATGAGATGTAAAGAATTTTACATGAAAGACGCTTATTCTTTCGATTTGTCAGATGAAGAAGCAAAAAAATCTTATAATAAAATGTTTTATTCGTATTTAAAAACTTTTTATCGTTTAGGCCTTAAAGCTATTCCTATGGCAGCAGAAACGGGGCCTATTGGTGGAGATTTATCTCATGAGTTTGTAATCTTAGCTGAAACCGGCGAAAGTCAAATTTATGCAGACAAAAATATTTTAAATATTAATCTAAAGAAATATGATTTTAGCGACTCGTCTTTACAAAAAATTAGAGAAGATTTTACAAAAATTTATGCTGTAACAGATGAAAAATTTAATGAAACAGAATTCAATAAGATGGTTAAAAAAGAAAATCAAATGATTACTAAAGGGATAGAGGTCGGGCACATTTTTTATTTTAGTGATAAATATTCAAAACCAATGAACTGCTTAATTGATGATAAAACTGGAAAAAAGATAAATGTTAAAATGGGATCGTATGGAATTGGTGTCTCAAGATTGGTTGGTGCAGCAATTGAGGCTAATTATAATAACGATATAATGAAATGGCCTAAATCTATATCTCCATTTGATGTGGTAATAATTCCTAGTATAAGCAAAAATAACAAAGAAAACTTAAAAAAAGCCGAAAAAATTTACCATGAATTAAAGAAACAAAATATTGACGCATTGTTAGACGATGTAGAAGAGAATATGTCTAATAAATTAAAAAAACACGACTTAATTGGTATTCCTTATCAAATTATAATTGGTTCAAAATCTGAGAAAGACATGTATGAGTTCAAAGAATTAAACTCAGATAGTCAAATGCTAAACTTGAATACAATTAAGTCCAAACTTGAAAATAATTAAATTGTTTACAAAAGCAGAAAGATTAATTTCACTAAGAAACTTAAGACCAAAAAAAAAAGATGGGTTTTTAAAAGTAATTTCAATTTTTTCATTTATTGGAATAGCGCTAGGTGTAGCAATATTAATAATAGTCATGTCAGTGATGAATGGGTTCAAAAATGAACTCACAAAAAAAATTTTAGGCTTTAATCCTCATATTGTCATACAACCAAATAGCTTTAAAATTGACAGTGAATATATAAAAAAAATTAAAAATGAATTTAAACTAGATAATATTTCAAAAAGTTATTCAGGAGAAGGAATAGTTTTGAGCAAAAATAATGCCAAAGGTGTAATTATAAAAGGAGTAAACACAAAAGAATTACAAAATTTAGACTTCATAAAAAATAATATTATTAATGGAGAAATAAATAATTTTAAAAAAAATACTGCTTTGATTGGCGCAGAACTTGCTTACAGCTTAGATTTAAATGTAGGAGATAAAATTAATCTAATTTCATCTGTATTCGTTAGTACGCCTTTTGGAGGTTTTCCTAACCAAGAAACAATTTTAATTAAAGGTATTTACAATACAGGATTTAATGAATTTGATAAAAATTTTATTTTTCTAGATATAAGCGATGCCCTTTCTCTTTTTGAAAAAGAGAAAGACGATCAAAATATTGAAATTTATATATCTAACCCTATGGATGCAAATTTATTGAAGAAAAAATTACAAATAATTAACAAAAACTATTTTATCTATACGTGGTCTGATTTAAATAAGTCTTTTTTTAGCGCACTTAAAGTTGAACGAAACGTAATGTTTTTAATTTTAACTTTAATTTTAATAGTAGCAGCTTTTAATATAATTTCAGGATTAACAATTCTTATAAAAAACAAAACTAAAGAAATAGCAATATTAAAAACCTTAGGTTTAAGCAATACTTCTATAAAAAAATCATTTTTTTTAACAGGATTTACTATTGGTTTATTTGCATCCATTACAGGGGTATTACTGGGTATAACGTTTTCACTGAATTTAGAAAAAATAAGAATTTTTTTATCAGAAATTTTTAATTTTGAGATTTTTCCTGCTGATGTATATTTTCTAGAACAATTACCTTCTGATATTGACTATAGTTCAGTAATTGTAATTTTTGTATGTTCTTTGATAGTTTCAGGATTAGCATCTTATATACCCGCTATGGCAATATCTAAAATGAAAACTTTTAGAGCTTTAAAATATGACTGATTACATTATTGAAATAAAAAATCTTGATAAAACATTTAGTCATAAAAATGGAAGTATTAATATTTTCAAGAACGTAAATTTAAATATAAAAAAAGGAGATCTTGTAGCATTAGTCGGCCCATCTGGCTCTGGCAAGTCATCCTTTTTACATCTATTAGGATTGCTAGATTCCCCGACCAAAGGTCAAATTTTTTTTAAAAACAATGATATTAAAAATTTCAACGATAAACAAAAGAATCATTTAAGAAGAAAAAATATTTCAATTATATTTCAAGAAAATAATCTTCTCACAGACTTTACTGCTTTAGAAAACGTAATGATGCCTCTTATCATAACAGGAGAAAATGAAGATAAAGCAAAAAATAAATCTTTGAAACTTTTGAAAAGTATTAAAATATCAAACAGAGCTGATCATTTTCCAAGTGAACTTTCAGGCGGTGAACAGCAAAGAGTTGCGATCGCTAGGGCCCTAGTCTCTGAAACAGATTTAATATTAGCTGATGAGCCCACAGGCAACTTAGATTATAAAACATCAGAAGAAATATTTTCTTATTTTTTAAAATTTAAAAAATTGAAAAAAACTGTAATATTTGCAACCCATAATAGAGAACTTGCTAACAAGGCTGATTATAAGTTGAGAATTTTTAAGGGTGATATAAAAAGATGAAATGTCATTCGACAAAAACTTTACTAACTTAAAAATACACACCCAATATTCGATATGTGAAGGCGCTATCAAAATTGATGATCTTGCTAGTCATTGCAAAGAAAATAAAATCAAGTCTATCGGTATTGCGGATAGCTTTAATCTATGTGGTGCTTTAGAATTTGCCGAAAAAATCAGTAAAGTTGGCACTCAACCAATTATAGGATCTCAAATAAATATCTTATATGAAAATATTTTAGGAAAAATTTCAGTTTATGCTCAATCTGAAAAAGGATATCAAAATTTAACAAAACTCTCTTCACTGAGCTACCTCAAAAATAAAAAAACACAAGAACCGTACATTGAGATGACAGATTTAGCAAAAAATAACGAAGATTTAATTTTATTGACTGGAAATTATAATAATCTTATTGGTAAATTGTTTTATTTAAACAAAGACAAAGCTATAGATAAGATATTAGATAATTTTAAACTTCACTTTGAAAAAAGAATTTATTTAGAGATTTTAAGACACAACGAAGAAGCTGAAAAAAACTTTGAAACATA
>MDSV01143075.1_pt1 | contig 15010 bp, 22 predicted proteins | sample 810851 | NCBI WGS metagenome assembly MDSV01 (sample SAMN05326640, study PRJNA326480) | marine metagenome | isolation source: seawater | place: Atlantic Ocean: North East | collected 2012
ATCGGCGGCCATGATGAATTATTTGCTCCACAATCAAAAGAAGATTCTGATTTATTTAATAGAATGCATTTAGCAGGATATAAATTTATTCAGCCATGGAATGCATTAGTTTATCATTTTACAAGTAGAGGTTCTAGATTCAATAAGCATGCCGGAGGTGCTGCTGGAAAGAATTCAGAGGAATGGTTACATACCACAACAACCAATATGAAAAAGTTTATTAAAAAATGGGGTACTGTAGTACAACACGATAGATTTATGAAACCTATTGTATCTCCAGTATATAAAAAGAGTATAAAAATTACAAATTCAAATCCTCAATTGGAAGAGGCTTTAGAACCTTGGTCAAATGGTGGTGAAGATATTATTATCACAGTTGATGGTAATAGATTTAATAATGAAGATTATAGACATATTCAAAATATGAATGATATTATAAAGGGAAGTGGTGAAATAGGAGAATTTGAATTAGGTAATTTAAAAATTAAAATTAATTCTTTAAAGGAATATCAAAAGGAACTAATATGCACATCTTAATAACTGGTGGTAATGGAATGGTAGGTAAATATCTTAAAAAGATAATGCCTGAAGCAATAACACCTTCTTCGAAAGAATTAGATTTAACTAACTCAGAACAAGTAAAAAATTATTTTGCAAACAATAAATTTGATTATGTTGTCCATTTAGCAGCACATGTCGGTAGTTTACATGATAATATAGAAAATAGAACAGCTTATTTTGATAACAATATTCTTATGAATACATTAGTTACTAAATATGCATTTGAAAATGGTATTAAAAACTTCTTAGGAATATTAAGTACTTGTATTTATCCAAATGATATTACAACATTTCCTATGACAGAAGATAAATTACATTCAGGTGCACCACATCCATCATTAATGTCATATGCATATGCTAAAAGAAGTCATGCAGTACAATTGGAAGCATATAAAGAACGTTACGGTGTAAACTATAATTATTTGATACCATGTAATTTATACGGCATTGTTTCTGAAAGTCATGAAAAGAGATCACATTTTGTAAATGATCTAATTTTTAAAATTATAGATGCTCAAAAAAATAAAAGTGATCATATAACTTTATTCGGTGATGGGTCGCCATTAAGACAATTTATGCATGCATCTGATTTGGCCAAGATTATTTCTTTATACATACTAAATAAATGTAATAGTTCATTTAATGTAGCACCGGATATGAATTTGTCTGTAGAAGAAATTGCATTAAATGCTTTATTAGCATGTCATGATGGTACTAGGTTACGAATAAAATATGATGATTCAAAGCCAAATGGTCAATATAGAAAAGATGTTGATACTACAATATTTAAAACACAAATAAAAGATTTTCGATTTAAAACATTATCAAAAGGAATACGAGAAATATATGAACACTACAAATAAAACAATATTAATTGGACCTACAGGATTTATGGGTCCATCCTTTTTAGAAAAAGATCCTTCTATCATAGCAGTTGGAAGAAATAAATTAGCCGACCATTTAACAAATGAATTTTTTCATATTGAAAGTGATGAAACATTTTCGATGTTAGATGATTTAGATTTTCAGAATGTAATATTCCTAATAGGATGTTCAGATCATCATAAATTAAATAATCATCCAACAATGGCAATAGAAAAAAATGTTTTAGCATTATCTAGATTTCTTTGGTATTTGAAAACATCAAAACGTAAAGTAAATAAAATAATAAACTTTACTACAATGTTGCAATATGATACATCTAAAATGGAGTTACCTTGTGATGAATTGCAACCAAGAAACCCAATAGCTAATAACTATATAATGAGTAAGTATATGTCTGAATTAATTACTCAACAACATAGAAATGAATTTGATATAATAGACATACGTATCAGCAATGTATATGGAGCAACAAAATTACTTAGGCCGGACATAGTTCCTTCAACCATATGGTCATTGATTCATAATAAATCTGCATCAGTATGGACAAAAAAACCAAAACGTGATTTTATATATGTAGATGATGTAATTGATGCAGTTTTAAAATTACTTAAATCAGATTTTTCTGGTACAGTAAATTTAGGAACAGGTATAGGATCTACGGTAGGAGAACTATGTGATCATTTAGAAGAACTATCAGGTATAAAAATACCAGACCAAGATATCAAAGTTTCAGGACATATGGAATTTTATCAAGACATATCATTATTGAAATCAATTATTGATTGGGAACCTAAATATTCTTTAAAAGAAGGATTAACAAAAACATACAAAAAAATGGAAGAATATTATAAAGAACAAGAAGTTCGAGATAGATTAGGAAATTTGAATAAAAATTAATATATTAAAATATGATTAAGTTAGTAAACGATACAATAGATAACAATGATATTGATAACCTAATAAAATGGTTACAAACATATCCTAGATTAACAAAAGGTAGTTTAACAATCGAGTTTGAAAAGAAATGGTCAAATTGGATAGGAGCCAAACATTCGGTTTTTTGTAATTCAGGTTCTTCAGCTAATTTACTTATGTTATCAGCATTAATTGAATCTAATAGAATATCAAGAAGTTCCAAGGTGGTAGTTCCAGCACTTGCATGGGCAACAGATCTTGCACCTGTTATGCAATTAGGAATGACTCCTATATTATGTGATATCAATTTACATGATCTATCAGTCGACTTAGAAGAACTAGAAAAAATATTCATTGAATCTAAACCTGAGGTTCTGTTATTAGTTTCTGTATTAGGATTAGTCCCGGACATGAAAAAAATAGATATGTTATGTAAAAAATATAATGTTATTTTATTAGAAGATGCATGTGAGAGTATGGGGTCTGAATGCGGAGGCAAAAAATTAGGAACATTTGGATTAATGTCAAGTTTTTCAACATACTTTGGTCATCATATGTCAACTATAGAAGGCGGGATAGTATCTACAAGTGATAAAGAATTATATGAAATTCTTAAATCAATAAGAAGTCATGGATGGGATCGTGATATGGATCAAAAATATAAAAACAAATTAAGAAAAGAATGGGGCACATCTGAATTTGATGCATTATATACATTCTACAATTCTGGATTCAATTTACGTTCTACAGACCTACAGGCATTTATTGGTATAGGCCAAATCGATAAATTAGATGATATTGTTAAACGAAGAAATGATAACTTCATTTTTTATCAAGGACAATTAAAAGAGTTCAAACCAGATGTATGGGAATGGGCAGATGACTTTGTATCAAATTTTGCATATCCAGTTATTCATGAAAATAAAGATATAATAGTAAAACGTTTACAAGATGCAGATATAGAAGTTCGTCCTATGATATGTGGATCAATGGGAACTCAACCATTCTATGTTAAAAACTATGGTAAAAAAATATTACATAATGCTTCAATTGTCGACCAATATGGCTTTTATGTTCCAAATCATCCAGGACTACATTTAGATGATATATTCAAAATAACAAATATAATTAAATCTGCATAACAATATGAAGAAAGCATTTATTACAGGAATTAATGGACAGGATGGATCTTATTTAGCAGAATTGCTTCTTGAGAAAGGATATGAAGTATGGGGTATATTGAAAAGAAACTCTGTAGCAGAAAATCAAACAGCAAGATTAGATGAAGGTGATGTTTTTGGAAGATTAAAATTAGCATATGCTGATATGTTAGACATGTCATCATTAATTAGTGTTTTACAAAAATGTAAACCAGATGAAATATATCATCTTGCAGCACAATCCCATGTAAGAATTAGTTTTGATACTCCGATATATACTACTCATTCTATTGCAACTGGCACATTAAATTTATTAGAATCAATTAGATTAACATGTCCAAATGCAAAATTTTATCAAGCAAGTAGTTCTGAAATGTTTGGAAACACAATTGATGAAGATGGATTTCAAAGAGAAACAACACCACTGAATCCAGTATCGCCTTATGGGTGTGCTAAAGTATATGGTTATAACATATGTAGAAATTATAGAAATGCATACAACATGTTTATTAGTAATGGTATATTATTTAATCATGAATCACCAAGACGAGGAACTAATTTTGTAACTAATAAAGTAGTTAAAGGCGCAGTTAAAATAAAACTAGGATTGGCTAATGAATTGAAACTTGGAAATTTAAATGCAAATAGAGATTGGGGTCATGCTAAAGATTATGTAGAAGCCATGTGGTTAATTCTTCAACAAGATAAGCCAGATGATTATGTATGTGCAACAGGAGTATCTCATTCAGTTAAAGATTTAGTTGAATACGTGTTTGGTAGTTTAGATTTAGATTGGAAACAATATGTAGGTGTTGACGAAAAATATTATAGATCAGAAGAACTTGAGTATCTTAAAGGAGATAACACAAAATTAAAAAAACATACTTCATGGTCACCTAAATATACTTTCGAAAGTATGTTAGATGAAATGATAGAATATTGGAAGGAACAATTAAAATGAATATATTAGTAACAGGTGGTGCCGGATTTGTAGGTACAAATTTAATCAAACGTCTTCTTAAAGAAGGCCATGTAGTAATGAGCATTGACAATTATTCAACAGGGTCAAAATCAAATCATATCGATGGATGTACTTATCGAGATTTTGATTTGTGTGATCGAGATGATTTAAATTCTGTTTTAAAAAATCTTAAAAACAACTTTTTCAGTAAATGGTTCAATTCATATCCATTACCTGATGTAGTTTTTCATATGGCAGCAGTAGCTAGAATACAACCATCATTCGAAGATCCAGAAAAATATATTGATACAAACTTTAATGGTACATATAAGATTGTAAAATTATGTGTAGAGAAAAACATTCCATTAATTTACGCCGGGAGTTCATCACACCATTCAGGTAAATTTAAAAATCCATATACCTTTTCAAAAGATTTAGGAGAAGAAATAATTCAATTATATCAAAAACATTTTAACCTAAATGCATCAGTAGCTAGATTCTATAATGTGTATGGACCACATCAGTTAACTAAAGGTGGTTATACTACATTGATAGGCAGATGGATAAACAATATTGAAAATGGATATGAATGTGAGATATACGGAGATGGTTCAAAACGTAGAGATTTCACTCATGTCGATGATATAGTAGATGGGTTGGTAAGAATAATGCGTCAACAAGCATATGGTCATATATTTGAATTAGGTCGTGAACAAAATCATTCTGTTAATGAAGTGGCTAATATGTTTAATATCGATCCTATATACAAAGAAGATAAACCAGGTGAAGCTCAAGAAACATTAAGTGATAGTACTTTAGCTAAAGATTTATTAGCCTGGCAACCAACAATTAATTTACAAGATTACATAGATGAGATACTACATACTATATCCAGGTAATACGGAAGCCGATACCGTTAATTCTATAAATCAATTGGGAGATGCTTCATTCAAAACATTTTGGGCACAGAGAGGCCTAAATATATTAATAAATGCAGTACAACAACAACATAAAGATTTAGATGAATTCATTATCAAAGATGAAAAGGGCAAAGGATATTCAATTGAAGAATTCCTAGATAAAATCAAAAAACTTAAAGTTCAAATTCAAAATTAAAATGCCAAAAATTAGAAGAGACCAAATGGATGAATATCAACCGACGGTCGAAAAACGTCCAAAGGGAAAGAAACCAAAACTAGAAGAATTCACCCGAGACTCCAGAAAACGAAATAAACGTAACAAGAAGCATTCTCATAGAGACATGTAATCATAAGCATCACGATATTTATAATAAATTAAATAAAGGAGATTATTATGAGCTGTTACACGAGAGAACAAATAGAAGCCACGATGAAGGCTAAAGGATACAAATGGTTCGAAGATGTCAACAACAAAGGATATGATGTTAATATTGTAGGTGTTAGAAATAATGCAACTAAAGGAAGAGTTACTAATGCATTTGATGATTGTATGACAATATCTTATAAAATAGATGGAGAATGGCAATTTCATTGTTACAAATGTACAACAGATCCAGGAACACATTGGGTAGAAAATATAATGAGAAAAGAAGGCGTTGCTGTATTAAAGCCAGGCCAGTATAGAGGATCTCATAAAATTAGATTACATCAAGGCAAATATCCAGCTTTAGGACAGAAGAAACCAGTTACAGTTTACAGAGATAATAATAAAGATGGCAAATATGATTTAGATGAAAACAATACTCAAACTGGATTGTTTGGTATTAACATTCATAGAGCAACAGGTCGTGCAGGACGAAAGTCTACTAGAGTTGATAAATGGTCAGCAGGTTGCCAAGTGATAGCAGCTAATAATGATTGGCATGAATTTTTAGATATATGTTATGAAGCAAAAGCCATTTGGGGTAATTCATTTACATATACATTATTAGAATCTAATGATATAAATGATACGGCTGGAAATTAAAAACGGTATTCAAACAATCACAGAAGTATGTGATCATTGCAATTGTCATGTTAAAAATTTAACAGTAGATGATATACTAGTAAAAAAATCTTCAGATGTTGTAATCAAAAATAGTAAAGGAGAAGAAGTAACAAATACATCGCCAAGACCAAAGTGTTACTGTAATCATTGTAGTCATGATTAAACTAAAAAACATATTGAATGAAGTATCTGAAAGTGAGATCAAGAAGATTGCTGATAGAGTGTATCCTCAAATAGTTAAAGATTTGGGTGGTCAAGCTAAGCCAATTGAAGTTCATCCAAATATTTGGGACAGGCTTGGAGCTGTAGGAGCCGAAGATTTAAAACGAGAACAAGGTAATCCAGATGCACAATATGATCCACATGATGATATTATCTATTTATACTCAGAAGAAACTAATACTGAAGAAGATATTATAAGATCATTACTACATGAACATACACATACTTTACAAAATCAAGCAAAATTTAAACAGCTTTATGATAAAGGTGCTACATATCAAAATCATCCATACGAGTTAGAAGCTCAGAAGGCAGAAGAAAATTGGGAGAATTATTTATGATCAAATTAAAAAACATATTAAACGAAAATGCTCAAATAGTATTTCCTCATCCTGAAGATGGGACGAGAGTTGCAAATTTTTCAGTTAGAAAAGGAACAACAAAAGAAACTAGAAATTTATTAATCTTCACGGTTAAGTCGAGTAAAGATCTTGCTCAATATATTCAATTTGATGATGATTCAATTATTAATAATGCTATTATAGAATATGCAAACAAACAGTTTAGAGAAATAAAATTTGTAATAGATACTGAGTATCCGGGAGCAGGACGTGCTATTGCAGTTGATCTAGAACCAATCGCTAAAACATTAAATAAATAAGAAAGTAGGCCTACAATGAAAAAATTATTGATATTATTACTGATTCCATATATGGCATTTTCACAATTAGATATATATGGTATGTCATTTGAAGAAGATAAAGTAATGCATTATCTTAGTGGTGTAGCGATAACTAGTATAACTCATGATTTAATATATGAAGAAACTAAAAGTAAAGAAAAGGCTATTCTTTATTCAATGGCAACTGCAATGGTAATAGGAACATTAAAAGAAATAGCTGATCAAAACTTTGATGGAGATGATTTATCTGCAACAATGTATGGTGCAATTACAGTAGGGTTTGTAATTAATATAGATGATATATTTAGAAAGAGACGAAAATGAAAAAAATTAATTTAAGCAACATTTTTTATATAATAATCATGGTAGTTGTTTTCTTATTAGGTTCTTGTGGAACATATCAATATGCCCCGGCAGATAAATGTTGTCAAACTGAAGTAGTGTATGTTGAAGATTTAGAAAATGATTCGATTAATTTATTTACGAGTTTAGAATTTGAAACTATAACATTAGATTTTAGGCCTAGATTCCATAGAGGCTCAGATTGGTATTGGGGAAGAACTTATGGTTATTGGGGACATAGGCCACTATGGATGGATTTTGGTTTTTATAATGGTTATAGTAATTATTACTTTTCTCACCCAATGGATTCTTGGTACTATTGGAATTATTGGGATAATTACATGTATAGACCTTGGAGACCGTATAACAATTGGTATCAAGGACCATTTAACAATCCTGGTTACAATGTAGTTTATAATGCTAGTAGAAGAAATAGTTTAACATCTATATCTAATACTTTAACAGTTAATAGAAATAAACCAAGAGTTAATGTAAATAACACTGTTGTTGATGATTTTATTGCTAATTATAAACCTAATAATAATAGTAACAATAACAATATTAGAGTTCAACCTAATAATAATTGGAAGCCAAATAACAATAATATTATAATTAAACCTAACAATAATTATAGGCCAAGTAATAATTCAAGACCGGTAATTAATAATTCAAGACCAGTAATTAATAATTCAAGACCAAGTAATAATTCAAGACCAGTAATTAATAATTCAAGAAGTTCAAAAGGAATAAACTAATGAGAAAATTATTAATTATGTTTGGTAATCTATTTGATCCAGGTTGGTATGCAGATAAAATTAACTCCAAGTTAGGAGTATATGAATGGGCTAAGAAAAGTAGATTTCGTAAGTGGCAAGAAGGTTTAACAGGATGGAAGTTTTGGGTATGGCAAATAGTAGGCGGGATTACATTTGTAGTGATTGTAGAATTTATTTTAAATAAAATTGGGATGACAATGTTACCATGGCGATAAAATTAATAGACATACTAAAAGAAATTGATTTTCATTCTAAATTATCTAGAGGACATAAACCAGACTACTATCAATTAGGAACTTCAGAGTTCAAGCCATTTGATAAATCTCGAGATGAAGATGTTGAAGAAAATTTTGCGGATGGTAAAAAGCCAGGCAGAAAAGGAATATCTAAAAGAGTTGGAATTCCAAAAGGAGCTTCATTAACTCAATTAGCTAAATTAGCAAAAGCAAAAGGTGAAAAAGGTAGAATGGCTAGATGGCAATTGAATATGAGAAGAGGAAAAAAGAAGAAAAAAAGCTCCTAAAAGATTTGCCTATCTGAAATATTTTTATTATTTTTATATAAAATTTTAGAGATGAAGTGCAAGCATTGTCAATCAGTTATACCAAAAGCAAGATTAAGAATATTACCTAATACAAAAGAATGTGTTAAGTGTTCTTCCATGGAACGTAATTATGTAAGGACTATTATATCAGGTAAAACAACTTATTCAGAAGTAGAGGTTATAAAGAATAAAGATACAAAAGAATATTTAAAAAAATTAGATAGCAAAGGTAGACAAGGATTTGGATCTATGTTGTATAGAGCAAGTCGTAATGAATCATCTTCTACATCATCTTCTTTAAAAACAAATATTAGAACAATGCCTAAGTTTTCTGAAGAAGATTATCAAAATGTATTGAAAGATGCTATTAGTTGGTTAGATTATGATAAAGAATATGCTTTACAAAAAATAGAAAAAGCATATAAGAACGAAAAAATATCAGGAATCAATCGAAGATATGCAAGAGAAATTATCGAAACATTGAAGCCTAGTCCTAAAATAAAAAAAGTAGATGTAAAACAAGAACATGTAGATGAAGAAATTTTACATGTATTTAAAAATTGGAGACAATGAGTAAATTATTAGCAGCAGTAGGATTATTCTTTTTTGGTCAAATATTAATTTGGTATCAAACTAATGGACAATTTAAATGGAAATGGTTTGCAGAACATCCATTCATAGTAGCCCTCATATTTTCTATCCCAATATCATATGCATTTATTATAGCTAGTAAGTTCATAGTTGAATATTTTGGAGGAGAATTATGGCCAGGCAGATTCATAGGATTTGCAACTGGAATGATATCATTTGCTATTCTAACAAGCTATTATATGAATGAAGGTATCAATGCTAAGACATCAATTTCATTAATTTTAGCTAGCGCTTTAGTTGCTATCCAAATTCTTTGGAAATAAGTAGTTCCAGCATATTTATATAAAAAATAAGACTAAGAGGATTTTCATGGAACCAGCTAAATTATTTAATAATATTATAATAGGTCAATTTGTTTTGACAGGCGTTCCTGTCTAAGTGTACATTGGAGGTAGATATCTAACTATAACTAATGTAGATGATGTTGAAGATCCTATATTTGGTTTTGGTATGGATGAAGATGGTGATATGCAACGTTTTGATTATCGTGCAGTTGAACATTTAAATGTACAAGGTAATTTTGTAGATTTAGATACATACAATAAAGGTATGGGAGCAAAAGATGAAGAACCAAAAGAGGAACCAAAAGAAGATCCTAAAAAAGAAGAATCATCAATGAAGTTAGGAGATGTGATTGCTGAAATAAGTCAAGAAGAAGTTGATGCTGAAGTTGAAGCAGCAGAAGCAGAAATGGATGCTGCAAAAGCAAAAGAAAAGGCAGCAAAGGCAGCAGCAAAAGACATGATTAAGAAAGCAAAAGAAAAAATCAAAACAGCTACATCACAACCTATAGAAGAAGCTATGCATTCAAGTAGATATGTTGCACCATTAAAATATACTTTTGGTGTTGGAGATATTGTTAAGAATAAAAATCAATCTTGTCCTCATCATGGTTCAATGGGTGTAGTTAAAAAATTAATGGACTTGCCAAATGATATGGGAACAGTAGTAATGTATACAGTTACTAATTCAGGATCGACATATAAGCCTGGAGATGTATTAGCAAAAACAATGGATCAATTAGAACCAATTCAGAAAGCTGATAATTTAGAGGATTAAGATGGCAGACCATATGAAATTAAAAGATATACTTCAAGGTACAGGGTTTGAAGAAATAAAACCAGAAGTAAAAAAACATTCTGATATAATGTTAGCTGCCGGAAAGAAAATAGTTCTTCAAGCTGATAGTGATGAGAATGCTAGAGGTTTAATTGTGACTTGGAGAAAAGATGGTGGTTATGATGTTGCATATTGGTATGATACTCCAAACAATATTGTCCCTGCAGAATTAAAAGGTGATGGAAAATCATTTGGAGATATTAAAAATGTTTATTTAGGTTTTCACCCGGAGTTAGATGATGATAAAACTTACTAGATTAATTACAGAAGAAAAACAAGCAAAATTTGAACCTATAAAACTTAAGTTCAAATATAAAGACTATGCTCCTTCATTTGATGAAGAGACAATGAAAACTCATTTCGGAAAACATTATCAAGGATATATCAATAAATTAAATGAAGCAGTAGTTGAAGAAAATATACCAGTAGTAATGGGTGAAAGAATGTCAGGCATTAAGATGATCATGAATAGTGTTTCAAAATATTCAATGAAAGTTAGAAATAATGCTGGAGGATTTTATAATCATACTTTATTCTTTTCAGGATTGAATCCAGAAGAAAAGGGAAAGTTATATAATGGACCTTTGGAAGATGCAATAATTGAACAATACGGAAGTATAGATAAGTTCAAAGCAGAATTCAAAGAAAAGGCAATGGGTCATTTTGGATCTGGTTGGGCATGGTTAATGAACCATAATGGACAGTTACAAATTGCAACAACATCAAATCAAGATAATCCATTAATGGATGTAGTACATGTTCCAGGCGATATAATTATTGCTTTAGATTTATGGGAACATTCGTATTACTTAAAATATAAAAATGAACGTAACAAATATATTGATGCATTTTTTAAATTGATATGTTGGTCAACGGCAAACAAACGGTTCTTGAAAGAACAATATTAAAGGAGAATAATTATGTGGAAATTAACAAAACAATACTGGAAAGATATGTGGAACTATCTATGGAGTAAAACTACAATAGATGAAAAAGCAATCGCTACAGTAAAGCAAATAAAGAAAAGATACAAGTTAACAGCACAGGAACTTGCAGATGTTGCAAATGCAATTAAAGAAGTAGGAAATCAATTAGGTGATATTGATGATGCTGTTAAAGGTAAAGCAAGAAAAGGCAGAAAAGTAAAGAAGTAAATGGATAAGTATATCTATAGAGGCAAGCTTGAACGTGTGGTCGACGGCGACACTATCGATGCTCTAATTGATGTTGGCTTTGATATCTGGGTTAAGAAAAGAATTAGATACAAAGGAATTGATACATGGGAGAGTCGAACAAGAAACCTTGAAGAAAAGGCATTAGGTCTAAAGGCAAAAGACCGTAATAAAGAACTATTAGAAACGGTTAGTTCCAAACCAGGATACTTTAGATTAAAAAGTTATGGTGTAGGAAAGTATGGAAGAGTTCTTGGAGAGATATTTATAACTGATACGGACGGCGTACAGTACAATATAAATGAAACATTAATAACTGAAGGCCATGCCTACGTTTACGAAGGTGGCAAGAAAAGGCTATTTAAGAAGGGATAGTTATGAGAAATATAAAAAAAATATTATTAATTTGGTTAATGTGTCTTCCTATAATAGGATTTTCACAAAATGATAGTTGGTTCAACTTAGAAGTTCAGTTTGATCAGTATGGTCCATCTGAATCATTTGTTTTAATGACTCAAGCTGGTGATACATTAGTTAATCATCAACCTACAGTTCCTTATGAGTTTTATGAAACTTTAATATTTGCTGATTCTGGTGCTGTAGCTATTTCATTATATGATTCTTTTGGTGATGGATGGGGTCCTACTCCAAACGGTCAGCCAATGGCTAATATATTAATGGAAAATGATTGTCAAGGTGTAATATTAGATTTAGATGCTGATTTTGCATTTACACAATATGATACAACAGTTAACTTATTACCATGTCCGCCACCAATTGCAGGATGTATGGACCCTAATGCATTAAATTATGATCCTAATGCAGTTGTAGATGATGGGTCATGTAATTATCCACCTTGTACAGGAATAAATAGTTCAAATGCATATCAGCAATGTTTACCAGGAGGCCAGGCATTAATAGTATTTGAATGGACTAAAGATGATGCAAATCCTTCATGTGATGTTGTTAATGTAATTTATTCAAATGAAAATGGAGCTGGACCATATGTTTATCAAGCACCACAAGCTAATAATTTTGGTGTATATGCTGGAAATGGTCAGATGCCACCTAATTGGAGTGTAGAACATTATTTGCAATTAGAGTTTTCAGATGGTAGTTTATCTGATACAATTGCTTATACTCCTAATGCTTGTATAGAGGGTTGTACAGACCCAACTCAACCAACTTATAATCCATGGGCAACAGTAGATGATGGAAGTTGTTCTGGAACTACTTGTGATCCAGCAACTGAATATCAAGTTACAATGCAAATAACTTTAGATAACTGGCCAAGTGAAACTTCTTGGACTATGGTTACTAATAATGGACCAAATTTTGATATTCCTGTTGGAACTTATGACTTCAATGATATACAACAAACTTATACATATAATTTTTGTGTTAATCAATCTGCAGGATTTGAACTTATAGTAAATGATACTTACGGTGATGGTATGGTTGGTACTCAAACATCTGGACCAGGTAGTATTATAATATTCGATTGTGCAGGTGACACTATTTGGGAAATGGATAATCCAGACTTTGGTAATGTACTTTACTCAGGACAACAGTTTGGAAATCCATGTCCAACTGTCCCAGATGTTTTAGGATGTACAGATCCAGCTTATCAAGAGTATGATCCAAATGCAAATATAGATGACGGATCATGTAATAATTTACATGTTATAGGATGTATGGATACTAATTCAACTAACTATGATCCAAATGCGACTCAACAAGCAATTGTAGAAGTATGTGAATATACTTTAACTATAGAAGATGCAGCAGGTGATGGTTGGGGTAATTCTTTTATAGGACTTTATCAAGGTGATACTGCCATAGGAACTTATACTATGGGGCCTGGACCTTATAGTCAATCATGGACATTAAATTTACCAACCAATAAACCTTTGAAAGTTTATTATTTCGAGGTAGGAGGTCCACAACAACCACCACAAGAAGTACAATTCCAGACTTGGCATAATTCATTTATATTAGAAAATGCAGATGGTGTAGTATTATTAGATGAAGGTAGTAATCCTTTTGCTAACAATGGTAATGGAGCTTTACAATCATTTGATGCTCCTTTTTGGACTGTATATGAAGGTACTCCTTATTGTGGTGATTTATGTATTCCAATTGTAGAAGGATGTACTGATTCAACATCATTTAATTACGATCCATTAGCTAATACAGATGACGGGTCATGTATTCCAATTGTAGAAGGATGTACAAATGATTTAGCATTTAATTACGATCCAAATGCGAATGTCGATGATGGCTCATGTGTGCCAATAGTAGTAGGTTGTATGGATAGTAGTGCTTATAATTACAATCCAAATGCAAATGTTTCAGACGGCAATTGTATTTATTTAGGATGTACAGATGCAACAGCATGTAATTTTGATTCAACAGCAAATGTTGATAATGGAGGTTGTATATTTCCAGATCAATATTATGATTGTAACAATGTATGTATAAATGATGCAGATGGAGATGGTGTTTGTGATGAATTAGAAATAGCGGGTTGTACAGATCCATTATCAATTAACTTTAATCCTAATGCAACTGATGATGATGGTAGTTGTGTTCCGATTATATATGGTTGTACAGATTCAACAGCATTCAATTATGATTCGACAGCCAATACAGATGATGGTTCATGTATAGCAATTGTATATGGTTGTACAGATCCTTCTCAATATAATTTTGATCCAGCAGCCAATACAGATGATGGTAGTTGTATTCCATATATTTACGGTTGTACAGACCCAACAGCATATAACTATGATTCAACTGCAAATACAGATAATGGAAGTTGTGAACCTATTGTATATGGATGTATTGATTCATCAGCATTTAATTTTAATCCATTAGCCAATACAGATGATGGAACATGTTATGGAGAGATATTAGGATGTACTAATCCATTAGCATATAATTATAATGATTATGACGGAGATGGAGTAGGTAATATACTTTCAGGTAATCCGCAATTAGATATTAATACAGATGACGGAAGTTGTGTATTTGATGCAGGATGTGTAACAGG
>MDSV01177013.1_pt1 | contig 15010 bp, 14 predicted proteins | sample 810851 | NCBI WGS metagenome assembly MDSV01 (sample SAMN05326640, study PRJNA326480) | marine metagenome | isolation source: seawater | place: Atlantic Ocean: North East | collected 2012
AAAGACACCCAGAGTTAAAATACCACCAGGATCAGTCGGTATAGTGGAAAAATTTTGCAATATTTATCCTTACGAAAGTCCTGGAGGCTGGAATATTATAGGAAGAACTCCAATGAAATTTTTTAGCAATTCAAATAATTCAAACCCATGTCTTTTTTCACCCGGAGATATAATAAAATTTAAATCAATTTCAAAAAAAGAATTTGAAGAATTTGCTTATGAGTAATTTTTTTTTTAAGGTCTTGAGACCAGGAATAAATACAACCTTTCAAGATGCAGGTAGATATAATTTACAACATATTGGTGTACCTCCAAGTGGGTGCATGGATCAAAAATCTTTTTTAATTGCAAATGCTTTGGTGGGTAATAAAAAAAATGATGCAGTTTTGGAGTTTGCTTATCAGGGACCTTTATTAAAATTAGTCAAAGGAAAAGTTAAAATAGCAATAACAGGAAATGTATATTTTAAAATTATTACTTCAAACGAGGAGGAAATCAATGGAGAATGTAATAGAAGTTATAATATAAAAGAAGGTGATCAAATTGATATTTTAGCTACCAACAAATCTGCTTATGGATATCTATCTATTGAAGGAGGGTTTAATATAAAATCTTTTTATAAAAGTTTTTCAACTTTAGTTAAAGCTCAAATTGGTCCACACAATGGAAACAAAATTAAAAATGAAGAAAAAATATTAATAAATAAAATTACTGTAAATAAAAAAAATTTTAAAGCTATTGTTTCTAATAATGGCAGCAATACAATTAGAGTTTTAAAAGGACCACAATACGACTATTTTTCTGAAGAAAGCAAAAAATTATTTTTCTCTCAATCTTATAAGATTACAAATTTAACTGATCGTATGGGCATGAGATTAGAAGGAAATATCTTAAAAAATATTATAAATACAAATATTAGATCGGAAGGAATTACTAAAGGTGCTATCCAAATACCTGCAGATGGTAAACCAATTATACTTTTAACAGATTATCCTACGATCGGAGGATATCCTAAAATAGCTAATATTATATCAGCTGATTACGATTTGCTTATCCAAAAAAAACCAGGGACAAATATTTCATTTAAGTGTATAGATCTCGAAGAAGCCGAACAACTATATAAAGATAGAAATAAAAATATTTCAAAAATTATAAAAGAAATTGAAGTGATAAATTGACATTTATAAATAAAATTCCTGGTTCAATTTTGGTATTGCTTGGAGCTGTATTTTTAAGTTTTGGTGGCATAATTGTGAAGTCATTTGAAGGCGCAAATTTATGGCAAATTCTTTTTTGGAGACAATTTTTTTTTATTATAATCGTAACTATATATTTACTTGCTGTTTATAAAAATAAATTTTTAAATACATTCTTTAAATCTGGAATCCCGGGACTTATTGCTGGGATTTTTTTGGGCACTGGTTTTGCTTCATATGTATTTGCGATGTATTATACTACAGTTGCAAATACACTTTTTATAATTACTACAGAAACAATTTTTCTAGCATTTTTTGGATATATTTTTTTAAAAGAAAAAATAAACTTCATAACTTTTATCTCGATTTTACTAGGTATGTCAGGTGTTTTGTTAATAGTTGGAAGTTCTTTATCTATCCAAACTAGTGAACAATTTTTTGGAAATATTATAGCATTTATAATGCCAATTTCTTTTGCAGTATTAGTAATTATTGTAAGAAAGTATCCTGGTGTTGATATGGTTCCAGCACAATTTATAGCAGGAGTAGTTGCTGCATTTATTGGATATTTAATTGCTGGTAAATTATTAGTTTCTCCACACGATCTTTTCCTTGGTTTTCTTGCGGGAACCTTTCAAATTGGGTTTGGCTTCATTCTAATTACTATTGGATCACAAACTACCCCGGCTGCTGTTGTGGGGGTCGTGATGTTAACCGAAGCAGTGCTTGGTCCTATTTGGGCATGGCTTTTTATAAATGAAATACCACCTATGACTGTTATTATTGGTGGGGGAATTATTATTTTTGCAATATTATTTGAATTTTTATTAAGTAAAAAAAAATAGTTTTATCGTTTGACATTTAATAACATCTAGCAGAAAATATATTTAATACGGGAGAGACCAATTTATTTGGCGCCGAAGGAGCAACCACCCCGGAAACTCTCAGGCAAAAGGACCGTACATAATAACTCTGGAAAGAAGGCTTTTGCCTCACCGAAGGAGCAAATCTCTCAGGTAAAAAGACAGATGGGGTAAAATAAGAGTTATTATGGAAAAACAAAAAACCGCTTTATACGAATATCACAAAAGTCTCGGAGCAAAGTTTGTAGCTTTTGCAGGATATCAAATGCCTGTGCAATATACTTCTGGAATTGTAGAAGAACACAAACTTACAAGAAGTAAAGCTGGATTATTCGATGTATCGCACATGGGTCAACTATTTATTGAAAATAGTCCTGACTTAATACAAGAGTTAGAAAAAATTATACCAATAGATTTAAAAAATATAAAACTGAATCAATCTAAGTATTCTTTTCTTACTAATGAAAGCGGTGGAATCTATGACGATTTGATAGTAACGAAGGTAGAAAAAGGTTTTAATATAATTTTAAATGCTGCCTGTAAAGAAAATGACTATAAGCTAATTAAAGATGCACTCGGTGATAAATTTAAAATTATATTACACGAAGAATTATCTTTAATTGCTTTACAAGGACCAAAAGCTGCAGAAATTATGGAAAATTTAATTAAAGGTGTTTCTTCTCTTAAATTTATGAATGGTAATAATTTTTCCTTTAACCAAAATAAAATCTATATCACAAGATCAGGATATACTGGAGAAGATGGTTTTGAAATATCTTTGCCAAATAAAATAGCTGAAACTTTTGCAAAAATTTTAGTTAATAATGGCGCTCAGCCAATAGGTCTAGGCGCTAGGGATACCTTAAGACTAGAAGCTGGATTATGTTTGTATGGACATGATATTAATGAAACTACAACACCAATAGAAGCAAACCTTAAATGGGCAATATCAAAAAGAAGAAGAGATGAAGGCGGTTTTTTAGGATATAATAAAATCAAGTTAAATATTAGCGGTCAGTTATCTCGTTTGAGAGTGGGAATCAAACCTATGGGAAAAATTATTGCAAGAGAAGGCGTAAAGATTTTTTCTCAAGCTGAAAAAGAAATTGGATCAATAACTAGTGGAACTTTTGGCCCTAGTGTAAACGGGTCTATTGCAATGGGTTATGTAAAATATGATTTTGCAAAATCTGGAACAAAAATCCTCTTGGAAGTTAGAGGAAAAAAATATGAGGCTATTGTAACTGAACTTCCTTTCTATAAAAAAAACTATGTGAGGTAAAATGAGTGAAATTAAATTTTCAAAAGAACACGAATGGATTAAATTAGATGGTGATGTTGCAACAATAGGAATAACTAAACATGCAACAGAAATGCTTGGAGATATTGTTTTTGTAGAGTTGCCTGAAAATGGATCTTCTGTGAAAAAAGATGGTAATGCAGGTGTGGTTGAATCTACAAAGGCTGCAAGCGATGTTTATACACCAGTTTCTGGCGAAGTTATTGAATGTAATCAGTCTATAGTTGACGATCCTTCAAAAATTAATTCTGATCCAGAAAATCAAGCTTGGTTTTTTAAACTAAAAATTAAAGATAAATCAGAAATGGGATCATTAATGACTAAAGATGAGTACGATAAATTTGCAAAAGAAAACGCTAATTAAATGTTAAAAAACGCACAAAAAGATTTTATTAAAAGGCATATCGGACCTTCCGAAAAAGACCAGAAAATTATGCTCCAAAAGTTAGGGTATAAGAATTTAGAAGAATTGATTTCTAAAACAGTGCCTGAAAAAATCCTACTTAAAGAAAGTTTAAGTATTGGAGATTCTAATTCAGAATATAAAGCGCTCAGAAAATTAAAAAATATTTCTAAAAAAAATAAAGTTTTTTCAAGTTTTATTGGAATGGGTTATTATGGAACTTATACACCTTATGTAATACTTAGAAATATTTTAGAAAATCCAGGATGGTACACATCTTACACGCCTTACCAACCAGAGGTAGCGCAAGGTAGACTTGAGATGTTACTAAATTTTCAGCAAATGATAATCGACTTTACAGGCATGGATATCGCAAATGCATCTTTATTAGATGAAGGTACAGCTGCCGCTGAAGCCATGGGTTTAAGTTACAGAATATCTAAAAATGAATCGAAGAAAGTTTTTGTTTCAAAAAACTGTCATCCTCAAACCATTGATATAATCAAAACAAGAGCTGAGCCATTAGGTTTAAAAATAATAATAGGAGATGAAGATAAAGATATTAACGAAAGTATTATTTGTGGAATTATACAATACCCCGGAACTTTAGGAGATATTAAAGATCCTAGTGAAGCTATTAGCAAAATACACAAACATAGTGGAAAAGCAGTATTAGTTTGTGATTTGTTAGCTCTTGCTAAACTTAAAACGCCTGGTGAACTAGGAGCTGATATAGCGGTGGGAAGCTCTCAACGTTTTGGTATTCCAATGGGATATGGAGGACCTCACGCAGCTTTTTTTGCAACTAAAAATGAATATAAAAGATCAATGCCGGGAAGAATTGTTGGAGTTTCAATTGATAGGCATGGCAATAAAGCTTTCAGATTAGCTCTACAAACAAGAGAACAACACATAAGAAGAGATAAAGCGACAAGCAATATTTGTACAGCACAGGCTTTGCTCGCTATAGTTTCTGCTGCTTACGCTGTATATCATGGACCAGATGGAATTAAAAAGATAGCTGAAAGTGTTTCGCAATTAACAAAAAATTTTGCTGATAAATTAAAACAATCTGGTTACGAGCTTTATTCAGATTATTTTTTTGACACTGTAACAGTAAAAACATTAGACAAAACAGATAAAATTTACAAAAACGCTTTAGATCAACAAGTAAATATTAGAAAAGTAAATTCTGAGATGTTAGCTGTATCTTTTGACGAAAGAAAAAATCTTTACAGAGCTAATCAATTATTAAAAATTTTTAATTGTTCAGAAACAATTAAAGAAACGATGAACAAAAGTTTGTCAAATCTTCCAAAAAATTTACTAAGATCTTCGACATATTTAGATCACCCAGTTTTTAATAGTTATCATTCAGAAACAGGAATGCTTAGATATTTAAAAAAACTAGAGGATTCTGATATTGCATTAAATAGATCGATGATTGCTTTAGGTTCTTGTACTATGAAGTTAAATTCAGTTTCTGAGATGATACCTGTAACATGGAAAGAATTTTCTCAGCCCCATCCATTTTCCCCTGTTGAACAAGTTGATGGCTTCAGAGAATTATTTACAGACTTAAAAAATTGGTTGAGGTCAATAACTGGTTTCTCTGGTGTTTCTTTACAACCAAACGCGGGAGCCCAAGGAGAATTTGTTGGTTTAATGGTTATTAGAAAATTTCATGAAAAAAATGGAGAAAAAAATAGAAATATTTGTTTGATACCTAGTTCAGCTCACGGCACCAATCCAGCTAGCGCACAAATGGTTGGAATGAAAGTTGTTGTTGTTAATTGTGATCAATTTGGAAACGTAGACTATGAAGATTTAAAGAAAAAATGTGAAGAATACTCAAATAATTTGGCAGCTCTAATGGTAACCTATCCATCAACCCACGGAGTATTTGAGGAACAAATAACAGATATTTGCGACTTAATCCATAAACATGGAGGTCAGGTTTATATGGATGGAGCAAATCTAAATGCACTTGTTGGTATAGCAAAACCTGGAAATTTTGGCCCTGATGTTTGTCATATTAATTTACATAAAACATTTTGTATACCTCATGGCGGAGGAGGACCAGGAATGGGTCCAATAGCTTGTAAAAAACATTTAGAAATTTATTTGCCAAACCATTCAATAATAAGTGATTGTGGACCAGCAACAGGAATAGGTGCGGTTTCCGCAGCACCTTGGGGAAGTTCAAGCATTCTTTCAATATCGTGGATGTACATTAAAATGATGGGCTCTGAGGGTTTAAAACTAGCTACCCAAAATGCAATTTTAAATGCGAACTATATAGCTAATAGACTTAAAGATTACTTTCCAATTTTGTATAAAGGTAAAAACGGAAATGTAGCACACGAATGCATTATAGATATTAGAAAAATTAAAAGTGAAACAGGAATAACAGAAGAAGATATTGCAAAACGATTAATAGACTTTGGTTTCCATGCTCCAACAATGTCTTGGCCTGTTGCAGGAACGATGATGATAGAACCAACAGAAAGTGAAAGTTTATCAGAAATAAATCGATTTTGTGAAACGTTAATAAAAATTAAAGAGGAAATCGACAAAGTAAAAAATGGTAAATTTGATAAAGTCGACAACCCATTAAAGAATGCACCACATACACATGTAGAACTTACAGCTAATAAATGGACACATAAGTATGATAGAGAAACAGCAGCTTATCCTTCTGCGACTTTAAAATCTTATAAGTACTGGCCACCAGTTGCTAGAGTAGATAACGTTTATGGTGATAAAAATCTTTTCTGTTCTTGCCCTTCGATGGATGAGTATAAAGAAACAGCTGCTTAATTTTTTTTTATGAGAGTTGCTGTTATAGGATCTGGTATATCCGGATTAAGCGCTGCATATTTTTTATCTAAAAAATATAAAGTTGATTTATTTGAAAAAAATGATCATTTTGGCGGACATTCATTTACAGTAGATATTGTAGACAAAAATTTAAATGAAACAATTCCAGTTGATATTGGATTTATAGTATTTAATAAAATTAACTATCCAAATTTAGTAAAATTTTTTCATGATTTAAATATTAGTTATGAAAAAAGCAATATGTCTTTTGCCGTTTCAGTAAAGAATTCTAACATAGAATACTCAGGAACAGGACTAGAAGGTTTTTTTTCTAAAAAAGTAAATATTTTTAATTTAAAATTTCTAAAAATGTTAAAAGAAATTATTTCATTTTATAAAGAAGCAGATAATATAAATGAAACCAAATATCAAAACCAAACATTAGGGAGTTTTTTAAAAGAAAGAAAATTTTCAGAATATTTTATTAATTTTCACATAATTCCAATGGTAGCAGCAATATGGTCTATGCCATCTAATTTAGCTGAAGAAATGCCTATGTATTCATTTTTAAATTTTTTTAAAAATCATGGCCTCTTTAGAATAAAAAATAGACCGCAATGGTACACGGTAACTGGAAGAAGTAAAACTTATGTTAATAAAGTTTTAAAAAGTATTAGTGGTGAGTATTTTAAAAATTACGAAATAAAAAGTGTAATTAGAAATACAAATAATGTTAGATTATATTATGGTACATCGAATGAATATTTTGATTATGATAAAGTTGTTTTCGCAACCCACGCTGACCAAACATTAAATTTAATTAAAAACCCCACAAATGACGAAATAAATATTTTAAGTAATTTTAAGTATAAAAAAAATATAGCTTACCTTCATAAAGACGAAACCTTGATGCCCAGCAATAAAAAAGCATGGTCTAGTTGGAATTCAATCTTAGATAAAAAAGACCCTAGTGCAAACTGTGTAACTTATTGGTTGAACAAATTACAAAATTTAAAAAGTAGTACGAACTATTTTCTAACTTTGAATCCAATCACTTCTATAGAGCAAAAAAATATAATAAAAAAAGTAGAATTTACACATCCTTTTTACGATTTAAAATCTATAGAGGCTCAAAACAATTTATCAAATTTGCAGGGAAAAAATAATAGTTGGTTTTGTGGCAGTTATTTTGGGTATGGATTCCACGAAGATGGTATAAAATCATCACTAAATATTGTGAGCCAAATATGAGAGATTTGTCATCGTGTATTTATTCAGGTCAAATAATACATAAAAGATTTAAACCTAAGAAACATTTTTTTTCCTACAAAACTTTTTCATTATTTTTAGATTTGAGTGAAATAAATAAATTAGAAAAAAAAATTAATTTTTTCTCTTATAATAGATTTAATATTTTAAGCTTTTATGACATTGATCATGGGCCTCGTAATGGAAACTCACTAACTAAGTGGGTTAAGAAAACATTAGAAAAAAAAAAAATAAATATTAATGATGGAAAAATTAAATTACTTTGTTATCCCAGATTCTTTGGTTATGTTTTTAATCCATTAAGTATTTTTTATTGTTATGACAAAAATTCAACACTTAAAGCTATTCTTTATGAGGTAAAAAACACATTTAATGAACAGCATACTTACATATTCCGCAGTAAAAATTCATCAAAATTAATTTTTCATAAATGTAATAAAAAATTTTACGTTTCACCATTTATTGAAATGAAAACATTTTACAACTTTAGATTGTCAAAACCAAAAAATAACATTGATATTTTAATTAAACAAACGGATATTAAAGGACCATTACTTATTGCCCGACAAACAGGAAAAAAAATTAATTTAAATAGTAAAAACTTACTTTATCAATTTCTGAAGCATCCACTGATGTCATTTAAGGTTATCGCAGCGATACACTTTGAAGCATTTAGATTGTGGATAAAAGGCGTTAAATTAGTAAAAAGAAAAATAAAAATTAAAAATAACTTATCATTTGAAAATTAATGAATTTAAATTATTTAGCTGACCAGTTTGTTTTCTGGAATCTTAAAAAAATCTCTTATGGATATTTAGAGTTAGTTGATTCAAAAGGGATGAAATATTTTTTTGGCAATAAAGATAGTACATTAAAAGCAGATATAAAAATCAACGATCCAAGTTTTACAACAAAATTGTTAAGGCAAGGAAGTAGCGGTCTAGGTGAAAGCTATATAAATAGTGAGTTTGAAACAAACGATCTACCTTCATTGATTGAAATTAGTGCAAGAAATATTAATGTAACATACAAATTTTCTGGTCGTATTAAAATGCCTTTTGTACAAAACATTTTAAATAAATTAATTTTAACAAACACAAGAGAAAGAAGTAAAAAAAATATATCAGCCCACTACGATTTAGGAAATGAATTTTTTTCAGTATGGTTGGATAAAACTTTAACTTATTCTTGTGGTATTTTTAATTCTTCAGATGAAACTCTAGAAAAAGCGCAAATCAATAAATATAATAAATTAATAAATTTATTAAAACCAAAACCTGGAAGCAATATATTGGAAATAGGTTGTGGCTGGGGAGGGTTTGCAGAACAGATAGCAAAAAATTATGATGTTAAACTAGACTGTATAACAATTTCAAAAAAACAGTTTGAGTATTCGAAAGCAAAAATTAATAAACTTGGCTTAAATCACAAAGTTAATATTAAATTGATAGATTATAGAGATGTTAATAAAAAATATGATAATATTATTTCAATTGAAATGATTGAAGCAGTAGGAGAAAAATATTTAAGTAGTTACTTTAAATCAATAAAGAAAAACCTTACTGCAGAAGGACGTGCAGCAATACAATCGATAGTTATAAGCGACAATTTATATGATCAATACAGAAAAAAAGAAGATTTTATACAATCCTTTATATTTCCCGGCGGTTTTTTACCATCTTTACATATATTAAAAAAACTTTCATTAAATTCAGGATTAGTATTTGATAGTCAAAAATTATATGGAGAGCACTATTCTAATACTTTGCAAAAATGGAGAAAAAGCTTTTTAAACTCATGGGATGAAATATCAAGGCAAGGGTTTAATTTAGGATTTAAAAATATGTGGGATTTTTATTTATCTTATTGTGAAGCTGGTTTTAAGTCTAAAAATATAGATTTAATTCAGTTTTCATTATGTAATAAGTAGCTATTTATGAAAATTATATTTACTTTACTGATTACTGTTTTATTAACTAACTGCTCAGGTAACAATATGGAACCAATAGATTTTAAAGATAAAAAACCAAGATTAATTATAGAAGATTATTTATCAGGCGATGTGAAGGCTTGGGGAATTTTGCAAAACAGATCTGGTAAAGTAACAAGACAGTTTTCTGCTATACTCAATGGAAAGTGGGATGGAAAACAACTAGTTTTAAATGAAACGTTTAATTGGACAGACGGTGAAGTTCAAAAAAGGCAATGGAAAATAAATAAAATTGATGAAAATAATTACGAAGGAACGGCAGGAGATGTAGTAGGGGTCGCTAAAGGCTATTCTTATGGACCAGCATTTAAATTTGAATATGTTTTATTAGTTCCGGTAAAAGGAAAAGAGATGAAAATTACTTTTGACGATTGGATATTTAAACAAGATGATAAGATTGCTATAAATAGAGCTACAATGACTAAGTTTGGAATAAAAGTAGCTGAACTTACTGTTTTTTTTCAAAAAGATTAATATTTTACTATTTTAACACTTCTGTTTATTAATAAAAAATAAAGCCAATTTGGCATTATTTTTAACAACTTCATGAATATTGTAAAAATAAACGGAAAATGTATCTCGAATGAGTTTTTTTTAGTAAGACCAATAAACATTTTTTCAGCAGCATATTTAGACGATTTAATAAATGGCATTGGGAATCTATTTTTATTAGTCATGGGAGTTTCAATAAAACCTGGACTCACCAGAGATACCCTTACATTAAATCTTTTGAAATCAAAATAAATACTTTCTGCTAAACTTGTTAAAGCAGCTTTCGAAGCACAATAGCCAGAAGCAGCTGGTAAACCTCTGTAGCCAGCAACTGAAGATACAATACAAATATTACCACTTTTTTTTTCTCTAAAGTATTCATTAACTGCCATAATTGAATTTACAGTACCAAAAAAATTTGTTTCCATTATTTCTCTAATCTTTTCACTGCTTAATTTTCTTTCAGATTCAGGATCATGTATGCCAGTACAAAAAACACAGATATCAACTGACTTAAACTTTTCTAAAATTTTTTGGAACACTTCTTTTATTTTAACTTCGTCCTTTATATCTACTGGAAACGAATGAATTTTTGAATCACTTTTGTTTAATTCTTGAAGTAAATTTTCTCTTCTAGCTGATGCGGCAACTTGCCAACCTTCTTTTGCAAACTTTAAAGCTAACGCTTTACCAATTCCACTGCTTGCTCCAGTAATCCATATATTTTTTGTCATTATTTCAATTTAAACTTTTTTTACAAAATTGTAATAGTAAATATGCGGCAAGATTGCAATAGACCAAGAGAAGATTAAAGTAAATTATGACATCTATGAAAAAGAAAACCATAATTTTCGGTGCTACTGGATCTGTAGGTGCGTCACTAGCAAATCTACTTTATGAAGAAAAAAAAGATTGTCACCTTGTAGGCAGAAATGAAGAAGAATTAAAAAAAATTTCTAATAAGTTAAGTTACACCTATTCTGTCTGTGATGTTTTAAAAATAGATTTTATGAAGAATTTATTAGAAGAATTATCTTCTACAGAAATTACTGGTGTAGCATATTGTGTTGGTTCAATTGATTTAAAACCTTTTAAAAATACAAAAGCAAATGACTTTGTTTCAAGTTATGTTCTTAACCTTGTTGCTGCAACTGAAATAGTAAGATCTTTTGAAGAGAATCTTAAAAGAAATAAAGGTTCTGTTGTTTTATTCTCAACTGTAGCAGCAAAAAAAGGTTTTACTAATCATAGTATTATTTCTTCAGCCAAGTCAGCTGTAGAAGGTTTAACCGTAGCTCTAGCTGCTGAACTTGCGCCACACATAAGGATAAATTGTATAGCTCCTAGTTTAACTAAGTCTAAAATAGCTAACACAGTAATTAGAAATTCTACAATTGAACAATCTATTGCAAAGTTGCATCCGCTAAAAAGAATTGGTGAAGGTATTGATTCGGCAAATTTGGCAAATTTTTTACTAAAAGAAACGAGTTCTTGGATTACTGGTCAAATTATTGCAGTTGATGGGGGTAGATCAAGCATAGCTTAAATGCTAATTATATATATATGCAAAAATTTCAAAAATACTTTTCATTGTTATTTTTCTTAGCATTTTCGTTTGGAGCTTCGGCATGGGGAGGCTTTGTTACTAGTATTTACAAAGAACCTTGGTATTCTACTTTAATCAAACCAGGATTTAATCCGCCAGATTATATATTTCCTTCAATTTGGGTAATTCTTTATGTATCAATGGCATTTGGAGTTTGGTTAATTTGGATTAATCCAAAAAAAACTGAAAAAATAATATATATTTATTTTATTCATTTATTAATTAATGCTAGCTGGAGTGTAGTCTTTTTTGCACTTCATCAAATATTTCTAGCACTAGTAGTAATAATTGTAATTTTACTTTTAGTATTGTGGTTAACAAAACTATATTACCCAATAAATAAGTTTAGTTCTTACCTAATGGTGCCATATATTTTTTGGTTAGCTTTTGCTTTTATATTAAATTTAAATATTTTTCTTCTTAATTAAAAGTTAATAATTTATACTAAATTTATATGGATGACGTTGTAATAATTGGTGGAGGTATTATTGGAGCTTCATCAGCTTATTTTTTATCTAAAGCAGGAAGAAAAGTTAAAGTTTACGAAAGAGATCCAACGTATAAAAAAGCATCATTTCCATTATCTCTAGGAGGTTTTAGAAGACAATTTTTTCAAAAAGAAAATATATTACTTGGAAAGTTTGCAAAAGATTTTATATTTCAAATTCCTGAATTACTTAAAACAGAAAAAAATCCAAACCCAACAGCTAGTATGGTTCCCAATGGATACTTATTATTATTTGGGCCAGAACATGCTGAAGAACAATATAAAGCGTTAAAAAATCATAAAGCATGTGAAGCTGGTACAAAAAATATTAAAGGTGAAGAATTATCAAAAGTATTTCCATATGTAAGCAATGAAGGAATTGAAACAGCAACATATACAGATAATAAAATTGAAGGATGGATTGATCCATATTTATTTCATAATGCTTTAAAAAGTAAAGCTATTGAGTTGGGAGCTGAATTTATTAAAGGAGAAATAAAATCTATTAAAGAAGTAAATGCAAAAACAATTGTATCAGCGGCAGGATGTTGGACTAATGAACTATTATCAGACATTCCTGTAGTTCCTCAAAAACATACCGTGTTTAGGGTAAAATGTCCCAAACACATTCCTGAGATGCCACTAATGGGAGATTTGACAACTGGAGTATATTGGAGACCTGAAGGTAATGAATATTTAGCAGGATCACCTATTTCAAAATTTGATGCAAAAGATCTAGAACCTGAATGGAATGATTTTGAGGAATTAGTTTGGCCCGCTTTGGCAAAAAGAATACCGGCCTTCGAAGAACTAAAACTAACAGGAGGTTGGGCTGGTTATTATGACTGCAATAAGCTAGACAATAATGCAGTTGTAGGAAAGCACCCTAAGTATGACAATCTTTTTATGGCAACAGGATTTACTGGAAGAGGACTAATGCAGGCACCAGGAGTTGGAAGAGCTTTAACAGAATTAATTACAACAGGATCTTATCAATCAATTGATTTATCATGTTTTGCAATTGAAAGAGTACTAGAAAATAATAAAAGACCTGAACCGTACGTTTTGTAAAATATTATAAAATTATAGATCTAATGGTATTTTATGAGTTCCGTCACTATTTAAAATAATTTTAAAAGTATTTTCAACATTCTCTAAAGTTAGAGCCGAATATAAATGAGGATATAATTCTTCACTTTGTGATTTTTCCCATTTTAAATTTTAAGATTTAATATATTAATTTTTATTAGCAGCAAATCATTTTGACTAAAAAAATATTTTTTTAAAGTAGTTTCAATTTGGTTTTTTTTAGAAAAATGAATATATCCATCATTTAAATCTTTTTCTGTGCCATTGAATTTTCCTATTTTTTCTGCATTCTTCCAATCGTTTTCTTTGCAAATTTTATAAATGAAATTTTCCATTCTTAGTATTAATTTGAGTAGATTGCGAACTATTTAGGCTGGCGTTACTTCCGCTTGGTCTTTTTCAGTTGAAACTTCAGTTTTAAATTGGTTTGATATTTTTTGAACTTCTACAGAAGAAACTTTATATTCAGCACACATCGTTTCTTCATCTTTTCCATGGCCTGTTACCATATTGACCATATGTTCTGGAAAATGAAAAGTTGTAAAAACAACTCCTTCTTTGACTCTATCTGTAACTTCAACTTTTAAAGAAACTTCTCCTCTTCCAGAATAAAGTCTTGCTATATTACCAGTATTTAACTCTCTATTTTTCGCGTCTTTAGGGTGAAGTAAAAGCACATCTTCATCTACAATTTTAATATTTTTAGTTCTCCTCGTCATAGTAGCAGCATTATAATGAGCTAAAACTCTACTTGTGGTTAGTATTAACGGATATTCTTTTTTATTTTCTTCTATTTCGCTGCTTTCTTTCCAATCAAAATACTTAATTCTACCTTTTCCTAATTTAAACTCTTTTTGGTGTAGAATTTTTGTGTCTGTCCCATCTTCTTTTACTGGCCATTGTAATCCAAACTTTCCAAGTCTTTCTCGTGTTATACCTTTAAAGAAAGGAACTACATCTGCAATTTCTGCCAGCACTTGGTCAGCATCATATACTGGCTGATTATAACCAAGTTTTTGCATCATTTCTGTTACAATAACTCCATCAGGTTTTGTGCCTGGAAGAGGTTTTGCAGCTCTATTAACTCTTTGAACTCGTCTTTCAGTATTTGTGAAGGTGCCATCTTTTTCTAAGAAAGTAGTTCCAGGCAAAACTACATCAGCATGTTTTGCAGTTTCGCTCATAAATATTTCTTGAACAACTAGTAAGTCTAATGAATTCATTGCTTTAGCGACATGAGCACTATTTGGATCCGTCTGCACTACATCTTCACCAATAATCCACACAGCTTTTACTTCTTTATTAATTGCTGCATCAAAAATTTCAGGTATCTTTAATCCAGCTTTTGTTGGGTGTACAACACCATACTTTTCAGTGTAAAAATTTTGAATCTTTTCATCTGCAACTGGAAAATATCCAGCTCCTTGATGTGGTTGACAACCCATATCAGCTGCACCTTGAACATTATTTTGCCCTCTGAGTGGATTTACACCAA
>MDSV01234228.1_pt1 | contig 15010 bp, 15 predicted proteins | sample 810851 | NCBI WGS metagenome assembly MDSV01 (sample SAMN05326640, study PRJNA326480) | marine metagenome | isolation source: seawater | place: Atlantic Ocean: North East | collected 2012
CCACTGAATTGGACAGTAGGAGACGCAGAACACTGCGTAAAGGAACTGGCGGAACTCATAGAGGTCAACGGCATTACGGATCTAGTTACATGGGGCGGGCCTCCCGGCCTCTCGCCCTCTGTAATGAATGACTCCCTTACTCGGATGGCTAAGGAAGTAATTCCAAGGCTTCGCTCAAGGCTAAATAATTAGCCTGAATGCCTATCGCTGGCTTTGCCCAAAGTGCAGATTGGCTTATTCGGGTGAACCAGATTCCATATCGGCTATTTGGGCTTCAGTTTCGTCGGTAGCCGCAGGCTGGCGCATTGCTTCTGCAATGCCAGTCACAGCTCCGAGTACGCCACTGAACTCGGTGGGAACAACGATCTTTGTCGCTTTTCCATCCGCTATTTGAGCAAGCGCTTCAAGGTAACGAACGGCGAGTACATCACTGGTGGGATCCCCGTCATGTATCGCTTGAAAAACTTGTCGTGTGGCTTCCGCTTCGCCTTCTGCGACTTTTTGAAGACGATAGCTCTCCGCGTCTGCGACTGTTTGCACCGCTTGAGCTTCACCCTCCGCTGCGAGAATAGCGCTTTGACGCTGACCTTCAGCTTCAAGAATCCGGGATTGCTTATCGCCCTCAGCGCGAGTTATCTCCGACTCGCGGAATCCTTCTGCTTCGGTGACGGTAGCTCTCCTGGTTCGCTCAGCCTTCATCTGCTCGTGCATAGCTGCCATGACGTCAGGTGGCGGGTCGATTCGTTGAATCTCGACCCTGACAACTCGAACTCCCCATTTGTCAGTTGCTTCATCAAGTATTTCTCGAAGCGCTGCATTGATGCGGTCACGCGAAGTCAATGCGCCATCTAATTGCAAGTCACCCACCAGGTTACGCAAATTAGTCTGAGCCAATTTTGTTATCGCAAGGACAAAGTCGGCGATGTTATAGACCAGACGTTGCGGATCAGTCGGTTCGTAGAAAACCACTGCATCCACCGACACGACCACATTGTCCGAAGTAATAACTTCTTGCGGCGGAACATCAACTACTTGCTCGCGCATGTCTACGCGTTTGATGGTGTCGATAAACGGCACGATGATTTGAAGGCCCGACTCCTTAGTTTCTTTGTATTTACCTAGGCGTTCGACGATTCCTCGCTCATAGGGACGAACTATTTTTACGCCCGCTAGGAGAAACAGCAGGACCACTAGACCAACGATTGCTAAAAGTACGTATGTAAACACAATGCCTAATCCTTTACAGAAGCCATTTGAACTACAACCCTGGTGCCCCGAACTTCAATAATTTCTATTACCGACCCGGAGAGAATTGGCCCGGAGTCTGAAATAGCCCTCCATTCTTCTCCCCCTGTTTTGACCAAGCCGGAAGAAGATGGACCATCAGGAATATCTTCCAGCGCCTGGCCGAGAGCGCCAATTAACCGATCATGCCCGGCTCCGGGCGGCGATTCCATGGCTGCCATAGATTTGCGACTTTTTTTCCAAAACACGGAGAACAGCGCCGCTCCAAGGCCAACAAAAACCATCCAGTCGAGGATCAGTGGCGCTCCCAAAAACGCCATCACCATGGCAACAGCTGCGCTGATACCGAAAGGGATCAGAATAAACGAGCCAGCGACAAACATTTCGCCCGCAATCAACACGCCAGCTATCACGAGCCAAATCCAGCGCCAAGTTTCTGGTGATACGTCCATATGACCGCCTCTTAACTACAGTCAAGTCTAGGCGCACTTTCGTACGGCTCCTGAAATAGCTTTGATCTCAACAGGTTTGTTTATTGATCGGCACTTCGAGCAGTCATTTGCAACACTTAGCGCCACAACGATCGGCCATCACAGAGCGCAGAAAGAAGTCCGGACATATCCCAGTTAGCATGCCGCAAACACGGACTAACGAATAAGTGGATGAAAATATGAATGATCTCGAATTACTACGCGGGACAATCGAGAGAGACAACGAAGTCATTTATTGGGAACTGGCACGAAACGCCGAAATGGGCAGCAGCGATGAGCGTCCTGTCATCGTCTTGTCGCACGGCGCCGGAGGCTCTCACGCGGTCTGGTATCAGCAGGTCCCAACACTCGGTCAGAGCTACCGAATAGTGACGTGGGATAGTCGCGGCTTCGGAAACTCATCAAACGCCACTAACCGCCTCTCACCTAAAAATGCAGCCAATGATTTAGGAGCCGTGTTAGATCATTTAGGCATTGACCGGGCGCATCTTGTCGGTCAGTCCATGGGAGGTTGGCATATTTCCGCGTTTTGGGAAACGTACCCAAACAGGACTGCATCACTTACCTACGCCAATACTGTTGGGGGTTTATGGACTCAGGATCTCCGGGCCGCACTAGAAGAGTTCGGAGGAGCGGGCGGACTTCGGGGAAGCCGCAAAATACCATTGGTCGGCGGTCACGTTGCCCTATGGACCGAAGATAGTGACCGGGACGTAGCACACGCGTTTCTCTATCAAGCTCTTGGGTCATTCCACGACCCGCCTCTCGATCAACTCGGAGAAATCACTGACTTCGAGATTAGCGCCGATGACTTGGGAAATTCGGGGACACCCGTTCTCTTCATCACAAGCGAACACGATCCGATCTTCCCTTCCCATTTGCTTCGCGAGTCAGCTCATAGAATCGACGGGTCAACCTTCGTTGAACTTCCCGCCGCAGGCCATAGCCCGTATTTCGAGACACCCTCAGCGTGGAATGCCGCTCTATTAGAATTTCTAGCGTCGGCATAGAACTAGAAAGTACAAATTCTTTGGGAGCAGCTTCGTGAGAAATTCAACATCGAGGCGCATTATCGAGACCTTGCTCGAGAAGGCAGCCGCAAAAGAACCCTGGCGCACAGAGCATTCACAGATTCGGAGTGCGACCTACACAGACTCAGGTCATTTGGCGCTCGAGCATCAAAAACTATTCCAGTCGATGCCCCAAGCAATAGCACTAAGCGCAGATCTTCCGGCCAACGGCTCAGCACTGACTCGCGAGTGCGGTGGCGTCGATGTCCTCTTGACGCGGAATTCCGATGGGGAAGCAAATGCATTTCTTAATGTTTGCCGGCACCGCTCGTCTCGGGTTGTCACAGAAGAGCGTTCTTGTTCTTCGCGTTTAACATGCCCCTACCATGCTTGGTCTTATGACCTGAATGGGTCGTTGGTTGCTTTGCCAGACAACGCTTCTTTTCCAGAAGTGACAGTCCCTCAAGAGGGCTTGAGAAAACTACCGATCTATGAACAGCAGGGCGTTATTTGGGTAACACCATCGCCAAGCACCACGCCGGTTCCGGGGCCTGATCTGGGACCATTTTCGGAAGATTTCGAGAGCTTTGAATTATCCGCTTATGAGCACTGGCGTTCCCACAGGTTCGAGTTGGAGATGAATTGGAAGCTTGTTATCGACACGTTTCTAGAGCCCTATCATTTTGCGTCACTGCACCGGAGCACAGTTGGCCCATTCTTTATTTCTAATTTGTGTCATGCGCAACGTCACGGATCACACATTCGAGAAGTGCTGCCTCGCAAAAGCCTGCTGGGTCTATCTAACGTCGACCCGGGACTTTGGGATGTAGTCCCGCACAGCGCAGTGGTGTACGTCCTCTTCCCAGCCACAGTTCTAGTCATGCAGATCGACCATGTAGAAACGTGGAGAGTTATTCCACACCCGACAGATCCAGGCCAATCGGTGTGCGATCTTGATTTCTACATCCCCTTAGACAGCGGGGAGTCTTCACAAGTCCATTGGGAGAAGAATTGGCAAATCACTATCGACACTGTCATTAACGAGGATTTTCTTGCGATGACTGGTGTCCAGCGAGGCCTGAGCTCCGGTGCATTCTCTTCGGTTACAGCCGGGGCTAACGAGCCAGCATTGAGCATGTTTCATGACATCTTGAAGGAGCAATTGATGCCACTAGAAAAATCTTGACGTAGTCAGCGTCCCGGTTCCAACTCAAGAACATTTTCGTTACAAGGCGAATAGGTACTCGAAAAGGAAAGGGCCCCTGATGCGGAAGGAAGAGAATGCATCAGGGACCCTCGATCAGAAGAAGAGTTAGGCGAGACTCGCCCACCCTTCGGTTACAGACTGGGGGTCGCTTCTGTAGCCGGATCTTCGAATGCGAGACCAGGCCCGCCGTGTTCGGAGACGTCAAGTCCCGCTGTTTCTTCTTCTGCCGACACCCTGAGACCCATCAATGATTTCAGAGCGGCGAACAAGATGAAGCCTGTGACTATCGTCCATGCTGCGACAATGAGCACCATTACCGCTTGCATGCCGAGCTGATCCAGACCTCCACCGTAGAACAAGCCGGCGTCGTCTCGGCCTAGGAACGCGTCGTCGTACTTGGCGAAGAGACCAATTGCCAATGTTCCCCAAATACCGCAGGCACCGTGAACCGCAAAGGCTCCGACGGGATCGTCAATCTTCATCTTGCGATCAACAAAGCCTGCAGCTGCGACTACTACAACGCCTGCTACTAGCCCAGTAACTACCGATCCCCAAGGAGTCATGGTCCCGCAGCCAGCAGTGATGCCTACCAAACCACCCAAAGCTCCATTACCGGCGATCGGTACATCGGGCTTGCCGGTCCGTAGCCAGTTAAATGCGGTCGCTCCGATTACCCCAGCGCACGCCGCAAGAGCTGTGTTTAATGCGACAAACATGACCCAGTTGTCGGCAGCTAACTCAGAACCTGGGTTAAAGCCGAACCAGCCGAACCAAAGAATAAATACGCCAAGAATAGCGAGGGTGATGTTATGGCCGGGAATAGTTCTTACGCTTCCGTCAGCTCCGTATTTTCCAATACGAGGACCAACCATAAACGCGCCGACTAATGCTAACCATCCGCCGACGCTGTGGACGATGGTTGATCCTGCGAAGTCACTGTAGACAGCGTCACCGATTGTGATTTGAGCGATAAGTCCGCCGCCCCAAGTCCAGTGGACAACGACGGGGTAAATAATTGCTGTGGTCAGGAGACTGAATATCAGATATGTGCTGAATTTGGTCCGTTCCGCAAGAGCACCTGAAGCGATGGTTACTGCGGTGGCGGCGAAGACAGATTGGAAGAAGAAGTCGGTAGCACCGCTCAATCCGCCACTTATGTCAAAAAGGTCCACGCCGCTCAAAGCAAAGGATCCCCAGCCAAACCAATCATTACTGGCTGAATCTCCTCCGTAAGCGATGCCGTAACCGACGAGGAAAAAGGCCATTATGCCAATTGCCGCGTCAGCCAAGTTTTTCGCCATTATGTTGCCGACATTTTTTGATCGCGTGAGGCCCGACTCGAGCATTGCGAAGCCTGCTTGCATAAGGAAAACAAGGACACCTGCGATAAAGACCCACAGGTTGTCCATCACAGCTTGCACAACTTGAGCTGCGGCTTCGCCATCGTGGCCATCGGCCCCGGCGGGACCTGCGAAAAGTAGGAAGCCGCCGGCTATTCCTGCGGCAGCCACTAAGAGTTTGCGTTTCATTTGGTTCCTTCCGTAACGCATGAACACTGCGAAGTTAGATGTCGCATGTTTCATGGTTGTCAAAGACGGGTTACAGAAAGGTCACCATCACTTTTCAGGAATGCTTCACTTATGTTTCAGGCCAATTAACGAAGTCTCGGCATTATCATGACAAGTCCTTGATCAAGCTTTAGGGGCTTGAAGCTAGGACCTTGGGACCAGGACCCAATGAGGTACAACAAGAATCTCAGATTTGAGTCTCATTCGGCGACGTTTGGCAATGGGGGGCTATCGCGCAGTGATTCTTTCCATGCTCGGAATCTTTGATGCCATTGACCATCAGGGCCAGCGCCGCCTTCGGCTTCATTGGATCCAAGTTCGTAGAAGTAGCAATCTTCCAGGTCACCCGGGTTAATGGCTAAATATCGACATGGCCCGCGCGACGGTCCAGCCCGCCAAAGCAGCCAACCAACCATTCTTCGTTTGAAGGCCGCTTCAGGACTGCCAGCTAATTTTGCTCCTAAAGCAAGCAAAGTCTCGGGAGCCTCTATCCATGCGCTCGCTGCGATGTTTCGATCTCTCGTCGGCGTGTCAGGCAAATCCGATAATGAGATTGGCGTGTGGTCAAAAGGTCGCTCATCTGCCGGAATGGCCCGCATAAACTCTCTGTCCTTCGCGCTTAAGTCTCTACAGCGTCGACTCGGTCATCTCAATGCCACTCCAAACTCTACTGCTCTCCAGTAATCATGTCGCCAATGCGTATTGGGTCGATATTCTCCCTGCGGCGCTCGAGCTCAGGCTCGGTTCGAGCGAAGTCACCTTCCTCATTTCTTAACAATCCGATCGGATTTCCCTGTTCCACAAACCCGAGGTAGGGGCCTCCAAGGTCGTACCCCACCAAGCGTTGAAGGCGTTCGGGAAATTCTCTAGCTATATCCGGCGGTGCAGAAAGGATCTGATTTTCTTCTTGGCGAAGCCAACCAAGGTTGTAATGGAGACCCATACCGGTGCGAGGCGCTGCGGACCGGTTTGCTTCACTGCCATGCCAGACGCTGCTCGTATACAACAAGAGCGACCCTTGCGGCATAACTGCTTGAGTGAGTTCATGTTCCTCGGGTTGCCGGCTATGAGGCCAGTGATTAGAGCCCGGTGCCACCAGAGTTGCCCCATTGTCCTTGGTGAAATCGGTATAGGCCCAGAAAGCGGCGAGCGTGAGCGGCGGAGCAGGGTGTTGTACCGGGTAGATCTCGCCATCACGATGCAATTCTTGACGCACTTCTCCTGGCATTAATTCAACGAGCATGGTGACATGCAATCGGTAGTTAACACACCTGGGACCAAGCACCCCATCACAAATGGCGAGTAGGAGCGGGTCAATTGCGAGTTCACGGCAAACTAGGGACTTCGCGAGTAGCCCATTTCGTCGCCTCGACGTTCGCCCCGCAAATTCTGTTTTCCCGAGAGGCGCCCCATCGAGATAAGGCTGAAGCTCAGAATGGAGCTGGGCCATTTGTTGGTCGGTTGCGTGGTTCGCAATGATTGCGCAACCATTTGCCGCTAGCTCGTCAGTAACAGCCTTGGCCGAAACATCAGAAGGAAACGTTGTTATTTGGGGAACGCCAATCATGGTCCGCCTCCAATCTAGGCTCACACTAGCCCCAAGTCCTTCAGGGCTCTGAGGCAGTTCACTTGAAAGCAGAAATAGCGAGGCAACCCCGCACCGGTGAGAGCCTACGAACCCGTTCTATCAGACCCCTTGACTACGCATTAGATCGTCATCAATATTGGTGCAGGGGTGCGTTCGCTTCGAAGTGTGACGACAGGGGGAAGAAATGAACACCAGCAATCTGGCTCACGGTCCGTTTACTGGACTAAGGGTGGTCGACATGACCGTCGCTATTCAAGGTCCCCACGCTGGCGCGTTTCTGGGCGATATGGGAGCGGAAGTTGTAAAAGTCGAACCCCCGGGTGGGGAATTAAACCGGTACGCCCGAGGGCCTGGTTTCGACTTCGATATGGAAGTCATGGGTAGCCAGCAAATAGCTATGAACCGTGGCAAGAAATCAATCGCTTTAGATGTGCATACCCGTCTGGGAATGAGCGTCCTTCAGGAACTCATAAAGAACAGCGACGTTTTTATAACTAACTACCGCGCAGAAGCGCTCGATCGAATGGAGTTAAGCTACGCCGACCTAAGTCAGATTAACCCCCGTCTGGTTTACGGCAGGGTTTCAGGGTTCGGACCAAAAGGCGAGGACGCTGGAAAGGCGATGCTCGATGGCGCTGCCCAAGCGAGGGGCGGATTAGCAGCCGTTTCAGGCCCTGCCGACGGGCCTCCAATGCCACCGGGAGCCACGATCGCAGATCATTCAGGAGCGATGCAACTTTGTTTAGGCGTGATCACCGCCCTATTCGTTCGAGAGCGAACCGGAAAAGGTCAAGAGGTAAATACGTCAGCACTCGGCGCGATGATGTGGCTTCAATCCTGGGAACTTACCCACACGGCAATGACGGGAGCCGACCTCTCGCGCGACGGCCAACATAATCCGAGTATCGCTAGCCCATACGGTGTGTATCAGGCTTCCGACGGAGGTTCATTTCTTTTAGCCGTCGCCATGTCAGATGAGTCTTGGGATGAATTTCTCGTTTTCGGAGGAAAGGCCCATATCGCCGTTGATTCCAGATGGGATACCGCTGCTAAACGCATCGGAATACGTGGTGACGGCGATGGTGTTCCTGAAGTGCGGGCCGAAATGCGCGAGGCATTTTCCTCACACACGACAGCCGAGTGGGAAGAATTTTTTCGCGAGCACCCTGAGATAATTTACGAGCGAGTTCAGGACTACCGAGAGCTATTGATTGACCCGCAAGCTATTGCAAACAGCTATTTGGTGGATATTCCTGTGCCAAATTTTGGCACCACTAAGGTCGTGAGTAACGTTGTCCATTTCAGTGAGACCCCTGGGGCAGGTCCTCAGCTACCGCCACCTTGCTTGGGAGAGCACACATCGGAAATCATGCTGGGCTTAGGGTTTTCGGAACAGGAAGTCGGCGAGGTTCTAGCTCCTATCGACTCGGCGGCCGCTGAGGTGATCGATTTAGTAATTCCTTGAGATTCATTGAATCGGCGCTGTCAATCAAAAGGGTCAGAGCTTTCTCACAACCCATGCTTCTTCTACTGGCCAGCGTTTTGCCCAGTCGAGTGTGACGTAAGTAAAGGGGCTTTCCTCTTGAACATCGTCAGGGTAAAGCTCTATAAGTTCTTCTACTTCGAAGCTGTTTTCTCGCAGAACACGAATCCGCTCTCCATGGGAGATATGGAATTCCACCCCTGGGTCATCATCCCATTCCATTCGATGCATGCCACGTAAAGGTCGGTTGAGGGAGTTTGTAGCGGCACCATCCTCTGATACTGAGAGCATCAGTTGCGTGGAGCTACCGAGAAAGACAAGTCGCCCACCAGAGCGCAGGACCCTCGCAGCTTCGGGTATCCATCGGTAAGGGTCGCACCATATTGCTGCACCATATTCGGAAATTGCAAAATCGAATGAGCCATCATCAAATGGCAAGTTCTCTGCATCGGCATGTATCAGGGGAAATGAGACGTCAAACAAGTTTTGGAGTTTGTTCGCGTTTTGAAGCTGCGCTCGTGAGTTATCCAGGGCTGTGGGACATCCCCCGAGTTTTCGGATCCACTCGGAGACATACGCTGTTCCGCAACCAAGTTCAATAGCGGCTCCCCCGCCGAAACTTTTCAGAAGCCCGACTTTACTTTCAGGAATTTGGTAGATCCCCCATGCGGGTTCGTGCGCTTCCCATGCGCGACGCCCTCGCTCCAACCATTCATCAGCCCAGGAGTCCCAGAGGTCACGATTGAGCTCCACATGTTCGGTGTCTTCTTCGTGGCCCATATCGGTTTAAGCGTAGAGGTAACTTGAATTAGCTGAGGCGACCGCAAGCCTTTTCCAGTTTTGCACTTTTGGCTCTTTCGGCCCGAGCTTCTATTTTGTTCCAATGCCTCATCGGAAGCTGCGACTCTCTTTCGCGTATCTACTCGTGCTGATTGCGTTGGGTTGCAGCGAAAGCAACCCGGTGTCTGTCCACGAACAAGATTTAACCGAACGACAAAAAGCTTGGTGTTCGCAAAACCCGCATAAGCATGCGGAAGGAGCTTCGCTGCTCTCTATCCGATTTATCGGTGATTACATCAGATCCTCGGGAGGTGACAGTGTTCCGCAGTTGGAGATGCTCGAACCTCCCTTCCTAGCAATTCCGTCAGGTAACGACGAACCGCTTAGCTACCGGGTGCAATTTGAGACTCAACGAGATTCTGACGCTGCGTGCGGCGCGGCATTGGATATTGCTAGCGAATAGTCGCAAGTAACGGTTATTTAGTTAGCTCAAAGTAATAATTCGAAAAGTATTGGCGAGAACAAACTACTTTTGAAGCATGCAGAGATCATCGCCTAAAACTCGCTTAAGTTCCGAAATAGAGGAATTGGAACTTGAATCGTTTGTCTTACAGCTGGAAGTCGACGGGCTCTGCGTTGTGCCACCCGAACAAACCGGAGTGGATGAGGAGACCATTAAGGCGGTTGCTGAACGGCTCCTTTTAGAGGCTGAGGAAACAGTCGGTTGCAGTTTCGACTTAGCTGAGGGTCCCGCCGCAGAGGTTACGATGAACGCAGATGAGAACGTAATTGCGGACTTGAGCGGCGACCATGGGGAGCCAACGCAATTCCTTCTGCAGCAACTTTGCTCGAGGGATCGACTCTTTCGCGATCTCGCGGTCAACCGGGTGGCCTTGGCTTTGATACGCCATCTCATCGGCCATGCTGCAACTCGCTTTAGCAGCCATAACGCATTTGTTAAGTGGCAGGGAGAGTTTGGCTACGGACGCAACCTCGGCATGCACTGTGATCAAATAGCAGTTCCCCGCCCGTGGGGAAGAAACGCCCTGACTGCGAACACTAATTGGTGCATTACTGATTACAGTCTTGAGGAGGGCGCACTCGTTTATGTACCAGGTTCTCACCGCAGAACGGAACCACCAAGATTTCCCGAAGCAGTTGAACTTGCCGTGCCCGTAGAGGCGCCGGCTGGATCGCTAATTGTTTTCCATGGCGCTACCTGGCATGGGGCCGTGCCTAGAGCTGTTGAAGGTATGCGACTTTCAATTGCTAACTATTTCCGTCACTACATGATCCTTCCACAAGATGACATCAAAAACCTCTTCCCAAGGAAGTTGGCTGATGATTGCGACGATCCGGATACGTTCAATTTGTTAGCCGGGTTTGCCGATGAATTCCCATATTCTCAGCAAACTGAAAGAATTCCTCGATTGGTGCAATGATGAGCGAACGCCGAAAGTTTTGCTCAATGAACGCTCGCCTTTGAAACAAAAATGTTCGTTCGGGCTACTTCTGGACTAGAAGTTGCGCATAAATATTCTCATTTAGTTAGATCGGCGCATATTTTTTGCAATCCATCGGACTGATCGTTGTTCCAGTTCGATACAGTTCGATTGAGAGGCACTGACCGTGCACGGCCTCATTTCCCTTTACAAATGGAGGTGTTCAAAGTGAGTGATACTTCGCGCCGCGTCTACGACTCGATTCTCGGTTTACTATCGAACGTCGATAACCCCACTCCTATGGTTCGTTTGTCGCGTCTAGTCCCATTTCAACACACAGAGGTTTACGCGAAGTTGGAGTGGTACAACCCATTTGGCGCTGTAAAGGACAGAGTCGCTTGGAATATGGTGCTTGATGCTGAGGATTCCGGACGCATGAGCTCTTCGCAGAAACTGGTAGAGCCAACCTCGGGCAACACCGGCTTTGCACTGGCAATGGTCGCAAACGCGCGGGGGTATTCGCTCACTACGCCGATGTCAAACCAAATTCCTGTCGAGAAACGCACCGCCCTGCGTCTAGCTGGCGCAGACGTACTCGAATTGGAAGATTCCCTGTGTCCCGCCCCTGGAGCACCAGAAGGAGCTATTGCGACAGCGGGACAGATGGCAGAGCAACCCGACTTTGAAATGCTCAACCAATATGCGAACGGGGCCAACCCTGAGGCGCACTATCGCACGACAGGCCCAGAAATTTGGCATCAGACGTCAGGTCGCGTCACACACTTTGTCGCGGGCCTCGGCACGTGCGGCACAATCAACGGTTCTGGAAAATTCCTTAAAGAGCAGAATGAGAATGTCCAGATAATTGGTGTGCACCCTCCGGCAGGACACGATATTCCCGGGGTTAGGAGCTTGGAACAGCTCAGCCAAACTGAGTTCTTCACTCCGGAAGCATACGATGGGCTCGTTGAGGTAGGTAACGATCCGGCATTCGAAATGTGTCAGCGGCTTAATCAAGAGGAGAGCATCCCGGCCGCACCAAGTTCAGGAATGGCCTTGGCCGGTGCCTTCGATTCAATAGCCGATGAACCTGGCAACGTGGTGGTTGTGATCTTCCCTGACAACATCTTCAAATATGCGTCATCGGTCCTGAGTAACATTGAGGGCCTCGGGAGCGCTCCCGCTTCGGGCAGCAAGCGAGAGCAACTACTTGACTCGATGATCGAGAACGCGAGAGTAAATTCGCACCTTGCAGTTGATGTAGGTGATGCTCACCAGCTTTGGCAAGAGGAAAAGACTCTAGTAATAGATGTACGTGAACCCGAAGCTCACAATCAACGACATATTCCGGGTGCTATAAACATGCCACTCGATGAATTGCCTGCCCTAGCCGCATTCCTTCCCGAAGATCGAGATGCTCAGCTACTCAGTGTTTGCGAGCGCGGAAATCTTTCGCTCTCAGGCGTTTTGTATCTGAACAGTCTTGGATATCGAAACGCAAGGAGCATTACGGGCGGCACGGAAGCCTGGGACGATAAAGGTTTCGCAGTTACGTCAAGCTGACCACCAGCGTCTTATAATCCCGAGCAAACAACGCAGCATTCACTTCTGCATGAAAAAGTTGGGTCATGGCTCTCAAACTCGGATACCTCTTACCCACTCGTGAGCGAATTATGAGCTCGAGCCCTTCGGTGCGGCCAATGATTGATGCGGCTATGCGTGCCTCAGATCTAGGCTTCGATTCTATTTGGGCGGGCGACTCACTGCTGGCTCGCCCTAGACACGACCCCATCACTCTGCTCGCGGGTGTTGCAGGAGCAATACCACATGTTGAAGTTGGCACAGCGGTGCTACTTCCGGCGCTTCGTAATCCCGTAGTGCTCGCCCAACAGCTAGCGACCCTCGATCAAATAGCGGAAGGAAAGCTAATAGTCGGAGCCGGCATCGCACCAGACACACCAGCTGTTCGCTCTGAATTTACTGCAGCAGGAGTTCCCTTTGAGCGAAGAGTCGGACGGTTCATGGAGGGCCTGCAGTTATGTCGCGCATTGTGGACGGGTGAGCCAGTTTCTTGGCAGGGACGATGGTCTATCGACCAGGCGGCGCTCGCTCCAATTCCCTTTCGTGAAGGAGGCCCAGCGATCTGGACCGCAGCCACTGTGAAGCCTGGAATAGAGCGAGCTGCCAAACACTATGACGGCTGGTTCCCTATTGGTCCTGACCCAATCACGTTCAAACAACAAAATGAAGAGTTTCGCGCGGCCGCCGTTGAGGCTGGTCGTAACTTCGAAGATTTAACAACCGCAATATATTTAACGGTTTCCATAATGAATGATCCGAGCGAAGCCGAGGCGACGATCGACGACTATCTGCAGATGTACTACAACGCCCCGCCAGCTGCCCTAAGGAGTTTCCAAGCCTGTAAGGGTGGAACATCTGACGAGGTGATGAGCTTTCTTCGGTCTTTCGTCGACGGCGGTGCAGAGCATCTCGTGATTCGCTGCGTCGGGGATCACCAAGCTATTCAAAAGACCATTGCTGAACGGCGCGACGAGCTAGTCAATTGAGAAACGATGCTTCCTTCGCCGATGCAACTTGGGAGCGCAAGATCTGAGATATAGCTAATCACCATTGATCTCAATTTGAGATGCAAAATTCGAAAAGTGAAAACCGCGGGCCGACCTCAAACCACTTCGGGTTCCAAATCATTGCGTTGACGCCAGTTTCTCGACATTTGCATCAGAGACTGGCCTCCGAGGACAACAAAGAACTGCAAAACGCAGAGCACTGCAATAGTGGCTCCACCTGCGGTTCCGTAGTGGAAACTCAACAACAGACCAAAGAGCACTGCTAGCGATCCTGACACCACTGAGACAAGCATTATCAGAACAATCCGATTGACCAACAGGGCCGCAGTGGCTGGGGGCGCAACGATTAGCCCGAAAACCAGAAGCGTGCCAATTGCCTGGAAGCTGCTCACAATGGCAACCGCTATAAGGGCTAACAGAGCAGCTTGCGCCAACTTGGGTCTCATACCAAGGGTTTGCGCTTTGACTTGATTGAACGTCAATGCGAGAAAAGGCCGGTACAAAAGAATAGTCAGCACGATCACGATTACAGCTGCGATGAATTGGTTTCGGAGGTCCGCTCGTGTCACTCCGAGCGCGTCTCCGAATAAAATTGCGGTTACGTCGGTCGCGAAAGACTTAGCCTTGGAGATAATCAGGACACCTAGGGCAAGCATCCCAACGAACAACAAACCGATTGCGGTGTCGTCCCGCATGACTGTGCGGTTCGACACAAAAGTGATCAGACCGCTCATTGCCAGCGCAGCAACGAATGCTCCAACTAAAGGGTTGAAGCTCCAGAGTACGGCGAGAGCTATTCCAGGAACAACGCCGTGGGCCAGTGCGTCACCCAGGAAAGCAAGCCCACGTAAAACTACCCAAGTTCCCACTAGTGACGTGGCAACCACGGCTAGGAGACCGCCGATTAACGCCCTCTGCATGAACGCTGGTTCGAATGCGTCAATCAGAAAATTCATCAACGGACCTAGCCATGGGTAACCATGCTACTAACCAGACAAAGAGTCCGAAATCAGCTTGCCGTTTGCTCTGAGCATCCCGAGGTAGGTTGCTGCGTCAGTGTCGGTCGCGCCAAGTGATTCGGTGAATAACGGCACGACTTTCATATCTCCGACTTCAGCCGCAAGAGTTTGGGCAAGAACATCCGAAGAAGCCACGTCTCCAAAGATAGCTTTCACGTTGTTTTCTTTGATGACTTCGACAAGTTCAGCTAATTCTTTTGCACTCGTGCTGTCCAAAGTGCTTGAACTTGGAATCACAGTACCCACGACAGCAAAATCATATTGGAGGGCGAAGTAACCAAATACTTGGTGGTTGGTTACGAGCACTCTTTGCTCGCTTGAGAGAGCAGCGAACATTGCTTTCAGCTCCTCGTTAACAGTTTCAAGATCTTCAACGTAACTCGCACCATTTGCCTTTATCGCTTCTGCGTCTAGGCCATCAACATTGGCAATTAAGGAGTCAACAAGAGCCTCGACAACCATGATCATTTGAACGGGGTCAGTGAAGAAGTGCGGATCAGTTCCGCTGTGGTCATGGCCAGCGTGGTCGTCATGGTCATCATGGTCATCATGGTCATCATGGTCATCATGGTCATCATGGTCATCATGG
>MDSV01158369.1_pt1 | contig 15008 bp, 15 predicted proteins | sample 810851 | NCBI WGS metagenome assembly MDSV01 (sample SAMN05326640, study PRJNA326480) | marine metagenome | isolation source: seawater | place: Atlantic Ocean: North East | collected 2012
GTGCTGCAACTCAAAGAATGGTTGACGAAGTTCGAGTACCATCTGGTAGATCGATCATCGGAAAACAATAAATAATATTATATAAGGGGCGATTAATTTCGCCCCTTTTAATTAAGACAAATTCCTAATATAAATCCTTTAATGTCAGCTAATTTTCATCCTTTGGTTTATATAATTGACTATATTCTTGGGATAATTATGTGGACATTAATTGGTAGAGTTGCAATGAATATATTTCAAAGAGAAGACTCGGAGTTTTTTTTCATGAGAGTATTTGTTAAATTTACAAATCCCTTGATGAAACTTTTTAAAATTGTAACACCCTCATTTATTATCCAGCCTTTAGTACCGTTATATGTGGCCTGGTTTTTCTTTATGATAAGATTTTACTTAATGCCATGGATTTTGGGCTATTCTGTAATGGGTATGTTATCATTTCCTCTTGAAAGTGAGATTTCAAGACAAATTTATCAATTTTTTAATTAAATTAAATTTTAAAAATTGATACAAGTAAAATTAAGTTTTAAATGAAAAAAATACAAATATCACCCTCAATTCTATCAGCCGACTTTAGTCAACTAGGTAATGAAATAAAAAGATTAGAAAAAGCTGGCGCTGATATGATTCATGTTGATGTTATGGATGGTCATTTTGTTCCAAATTTAACTATTGGTCCTCCAGTAATTAAGGCTCTTAAAAAGCATAGTTCAATACTTTTTGATGTGCACTTAATGATTTCCCCAGTTCATAAATATATTGAAGCTTATGCAAATGCAGGTGCAGATATAATCACAATTCATCCTGAAGCAACTGAAGATCTTAATTCTTCAATTTTAAAAATAAAAGAATTAAAAAAGAAAGTTGGGATCTCTCTTAATCCTGAAACAAAAACAGATTTAATATTAGATTTTTTGGAAGAAATTGATTTGGTTCTTATAATGAGTGTCAATCCAGGGTTTGGTGGTCAAAAATTTATGCCTGAAGTTTTAAATAAAATAAAAAAATTAAGAAGGATTAGAGAAGAAAAAAAATTAAAATTTGACATTGAAATTGATGGAGGGATAAATTTTGATAATTCAAAAAAAGCGATTGAAGCAGGTGCTAATATCCTGGTATCTGGAACAACAATTTTTAAAAGTAATAATGGAGATATTAAAAAGAATATTGAATTACTAAAATTAAAATAATTTAATGATTCCTATAAATCGGTTTTTTTTTAATATTTTTAATCGACTAAGAAAGCTTTATCTTAATTCAAATATTTACGATAAAAAAATTTCAAAAATAGGTAAAACAGATTTTATTTACAAACCTAGCCCGCACTTACTCTCATCTCTAATCAAATATCAGAAAAAAAAGTTTAAGATCGAGGATTTTACATTGGATAACGTTTGGAATTATAAGAATATAAATGAGAAAGAATTTAAAACCTTAAATAATTTTTATTGGTTTTTTAGTTTAGATTTAAAATCATCAAAACATACTACTCAAACAGTGTTAACAAACTGGATAAATAGAAATAACAAATATAATGATAAAAGTTGGAGTTTTGATTTGACCGCTAAGAGAATTATTGCCTGGCTATCTTGTCATAACCTAACCTATGACGAAGGTAGTCAAGATTATAGGTCTAGTTTCAATAAGATTATCCAGAAACAAACTAATCACCTGATAAATGAAATAAAAAAATCCAATCTAATAGAGGATAAATTAATTGGATGTGCATCGATTATTTTAGTTGGTCTTTGTTATCAAAATGAAAATAATTACTTATCATTTGGAACTACGCTTCTTAAAAAAATTTCAAAATCAGTTTTAGATAATTACGGTTTTCCCAAATCAAGAAGTATTAAACAATTAACTATATATCTTAAATATTTTATTTTAATTAGAGAATGGTTTAAAGAGTGTCAAATAATTATCCCTGAACATATAGATGAAACTATTTATTACCTAGGACAAGGGTATGCTTTTTTTTGGAAAAATTCAGGTGCAGACTTGTTATTTAATGGAAACAATATTTCAGACAATAGAGAATTTGATAATTATTTAAGAAGATTAGGTTATAATTTTAAAAATCACAACCAAGAATTAGGTGGCTACATTATATTAAAAAATAAAAAAATTTGTTTAACAATGGATGTGGGATCTTCCCCAAATGTAGATCATACAAAAGATTACCAGTCTGGAGCTTTATCTTTTGAAGTGATAACAAATGGAAAGAAATTAATTAGTAATTGTGGATTCTTTAAAGAAAGTGATAGTAAACTTAATCACTTGTCAAAATCCTCTGCAGCTCAAAGTACTTTAGTTATTGATGACAATTCATCATGTAAATTTATTAATATTAATAAATCGTGGTTAATAAAAAAGGGATTAAAAATAATTAAAAGAAGCTTAATATTTGAAAAAGATTATTGGAAAATTAAAGCTTCTCATGATGGTTACTTAAAAAATTATAATTCCATACATGAAAGAGAAATCGAATTTTATCCAGAAATTATGACTTTTGTAGGAATTGATAGAATAATAAAAAAACAATCAAATCATAATTATAAATTTGATATTCGATTTCATGTTGAACCGGATGTTAAATTAATGAAAACTCAAGATAATAAAACAATCTTAATCAAGCTAGATAATGAAGGATGGAAATTTACATGTGATAATTATGATATTAATATTGATAATGGTTTATATTTCGGTAATAAAAATTTATATACTGAAAATCAAAATATTTTTATCTCCGGTATTTCTAATAACCAGACTGAAAATATCAAATGGGAAATAAAAAAAATAAAATGAAAAAGATAAAATCAGCTTTAATATCCTTGTCAGATAAATCTAATTTGAAACCACTTTTACAAATACTAAAAAAAAATAATGTTAAGATAATAAGTTCTGGAGGAACATTTAAAAAAATAAAACAACTTGGTTTCAATTGCTTAGAAGTTTCAAAATTTACTGGTTATAATGAAATTCTTAATGGAAGGGTTAAAACTTTGCATCCAAAAATCCATGCTGGTATTCTAAATAAGAGAGATCAAAAATCACATCAAAAAGATTTAAAAAAAAATAATTATGAAAATATAGATTTAGTAATTGTAAATTTCTATCCTTTTGAACAAGCTTCAGAACATACAAAAAACCACAAAAAGATAATTGAAAAAATAGATATAGGTGGACCTACAATGGTAAGAGCTGCTGCAAAAAATTATATCGATGTAACTGTAATTACGTCTCCTAATCAGTACATAAAGCTTATTGATCAATTAAAAAAAAATAAAGGTTCAACTTCCTTAGAATTTAGAAAAGAAATGTCTCTAATAGCTTTTACAGAAACAGCTTACTATGACTCGGTAATAGTAAATTATTTTAATGATATCTCTAATATTAATTTTCCTCAAAAAAAGATAATTTATGGAAATTTAATTGAAAAATTAAGATACGGTGAAAATCCTCACCAGGAAAGTGCTATTTACTCACAAAATCAAAAAATTAAACTTAACAAAATTCATGGCAAACAGTTATCTTATAACAACTATAATGATATTTTTTCCGCAATGACAGTCTCTAAAGCACTTCCTAAAAACATTGGAACAGTTATTGTTAAACATGCAAACCCTTGTGGTGTCTCAATACTTAAAAATAATATCAGTAGTTATAAATCAGCTTTAAGATGTGATCCTATTAGTGCTTTTGGTGGTATAGTTTCATGCAATTATAAAATTACGAAAAATATAGCTGAAGAGTTGAATAAAATATTCCTAGAGGTAATTATTGCTAATGGATTTGATAAAAATTCTCTAAAAATATTAAAATCAAAAAAAAATTTAAGATTAGTAGATGCTTCAAATTACTCTTTAGATGAAATTATTAAATTTAGTTCTGTTAATGACTCAATGTTGGTTCAATCTGAAGATAAACAAATTTTTCTAAAAGATAATTTTAAAGTTGTTTCGAAAAAGAAACCTACTAGAGACCAATTAGACAACTTAATATTTGCGTTTAATGTTTGTCGTTATGTGAAATCTAATGCTATTGTCCTGGCAAGCAATAAATCAACGGTTGGAATTGGCTCAGGACAACCAAGTAGACTAGACAGTTGTAAAATAGCCATAGATAAAATGAATAGATTTAATTTAGGAAATAATGAAATTGTTGCAGCCTCAGATGCATTTTTTCCATTTGTCGATGGTATTGAAAAACTTGTTCAATCAGGTGTTTCTGCGGTAATACAACCAGCTGGATCAATTAGAGATAAAGAAATAATTAAATTTGCAAATGCTACCGGAACAGTACTTATTTTTTCAAAAACAAGACATTTTAGACATTAATATTTTTATCGATTTTTGCTGCTAAGATAAAATCATTTTCAGATAATCCTTCTATAGCATGGGTTGTTATTACCACTTTAGCATAACCCCAGCCAAAAGAAATGTCCGGGTGATGACCTTCTTCTTCGGATATTTTTCCAACTCGATTAACAAAATCCTGGCTTTCCAAAAAATTATTAAATGTAAATTTTTTTTCTAAAAAATAAATATTTTTTTTATCCTTAACAAGATCCCATCCATCTACTTTTTTTTGATACTTGTGGATTTCAGAAATATCAAAAGGAATAACACCGCCTTCACACGGAATACATTTTTTTTTTAAAAGATCTTCCATAAATTAGTATATATAACTTAGCATATTTGAAGATTTGTAAACTAGACAAAAATTACCGATAGTTTGATGTTTTTCATCTAAATTATTCAAAAGTCTCTCAATTTCTTTAATATTAACTATTTTCCCTTTTAAATCACAAATGAGATAATTTTCTTCATTAAGAAATTTGTCTAGAACTATCAGGTCAAATTCTGAATTCTTGATAATATATTTTGATAATTCAATAATTATTAAAGGTTTGTATTTTTTAATTACATTTCTTGAGCCAGAAATAGCTTGAATTTCAAAACCTTCCAAATCGAGCTTCATTATAAACTTTTTTTCTTTTAAATCCCTATTTTTAAAAATCTCATCGATTGTAATTGTCTCTATATAGAATGCATTATGTTCAATAAAACCTGAACTTATTGCAGAACTTTCCCAGTCATTAAAAGCTTGGTAAAATTTAATATTTGTATAAGGCTTATCAGAAAGAGCGTTATTCATAAGTGTTATATTATTCAAAGTATTCATTCTTAAATTTTCTCTAAATTCATCACAAGTTTTAGTAGATGCATCCACAGAAATTACGTCATTTTTTTTATTTAAAGTTGCAACAAAAAAAGAAAAGAAACCGTAGTTACATCCACCATCTAAAAACACAATTCTATTTTTATCTGATATTCTTTTTATTAACTCTAGTTCGGCAATTTCAGAAAAATCACACTTTTTCAACAAGAAATGTGAGGTTGTATTTTTTTTTTGACTCACTGAAAGTTTAAAATTATGTATCTTAATTTCAACCCTGGCATTTAAAAATTTCCTTACAAGTCTAAATAAAACATAATAAAAAAAATTTTTTTTAAATATCCTTATATCTTTGTTAACTAAGAGTTTTTGGAATAATCTGGTTATAAAATTTTGTTTATACAAATAAAATCCTGGAGCGGGCAAAGGGGGTCGAACCCTCGACCTTCTCGTTGGCAACGAGACGCTCTACCACTGAGCTATGCCCGCATATAAAAATTATTATAGAACATGGTTTTTTTTTAGCAAGAATTATTAAAATAGATTTTAAGAAATTATTATAATAAATATTGACTTACTTTTATGGAAAAATCTTTAATTGAACTAATTAACAATACAAAAAAAAGCTTGTCACAAAAAAAATATGATGATGCCTTAAGTTTTTTGAATTTAATAATTGAAAAAGACCCCAAAAATTTAAGTGCATTATCTACAATGGGGGATATCAAAGCATTCAAAGGTAATTTTTTAGAGGCAATTGAAATTTTTGACAAAATTATTCAAATAAATCCAGAATTATTTTTAATTTATAATAATAAAGGTTTCTGTTTAATGAGAATTCATAAATATGAAGAATCTATTTTAAGTTTTCAAAAAGCCATTCAATATAAAGAGGATTTTTCAGAGGCCTACAATAATTTAGGCTTAGCATTTAAGAAGCTGGGAAAAAGTTTGGAGGCAAGAAAAAATTTTTTAAGTGCAACAAAACACAAAAAGAATTTTTTTCAAGCATATAATAATCTAAGTACCTTGGCTTTAGAGGAAAATAATTTAGAAGATGCTATTAAATATGCGAATGATTCAATTCAAATTAATCAAAGAAATGTCGAAGCCTACAATAATCTAGGATTAATATTTAAAAAAAAGAGAGATTTTGAAAATTCACTAGCCAATTTTAATAAAGTTCTAGAAATTAATCCTAATTATCAACCAGCTTTAATCAATATAGCTAAGAACTTTGAGGATTTAAATAATGTTGATGAGGCTCTGAAGTACCTTAAAAAGGCTAATAAAGTTGACTCTGAAAATATCAATTCTCTATCAAGTCTTATTTATCTAAAGTTAAAACTGTGTGATTGGCATGACTTAAATAACCTAAAAACAAAATTATTTAGCTTGTGCGACAACATCGAAAATAAGATAATGCAACCCTATTATTCTTTATTATTAAGAGATGACATTAAACTTCAAAAAGTAGTCGCTGAAAAATGGTCAAAAAATTATTCTTCTAGAATAGAAACCCTGAAAACTGAAAAAAACGATAATCAAAAAATTAAGCTTGGATATTTTTCCTCTGATTTTGAAAAACATGCTGTTATATCTTTACTAAGGGATTTATTCGTAAATCATGATAAAAATAAATTTGAACTTTACGGTTTCAATTTAAATAGAAAATTTTTAAAAGATGATATTAGTGAAATTATTATAAATAATTTCAAAGAATTTATTGATTGTAATTCTAAAACTGACTTTGAAATTAAGAGAATTTGTGATTCTTTCAAAATTGATATAGCTATTGATTTAAATGGTTATACAGGTGAAGGACGACCTGCTATCTTCAAAAATAAATGTGCACCTATTCAAATAAACTATTTAGGTTATGCAGGAACTATGGGAGATAAACTATATGATTATATTGTTGCAGATAAAATTGTCATACCAGAAAGAAATTTAAAAAATTATTCTGAAAAAATAATTTTTATTCCCAACTCGTTCTTTCCGAATTCACTTGGAAATAAAAATATAGAAAGTAAATTAATTAAAAAAGATTTCTTTTTACCAAATAATAAGTTTATTTTTTGTTGTTTTAACAATATTGTAAAATTTAACGAAAATATAATTGATATTTGGTCAGAAATACTGAGCTCATCAGAAAATTCTATTTTATGGTTATCTATAACAAAAGAAACACCGCAACATAAAAATATATTACAAGAATTTGAGAAAAGAGGGATTAAATCCTCTAAAATTTTCTTTTCTGAGAAAATTGAATATGAAAAATATTTAGAAAGATTCCAATTAGCTGATTTATTTTTAGATACTTATCCTTATGGTGGTCATACAACATCAATCGAAGCTTTATCATCTGGTCTTCCCATTTTAACTCTACAGGGTGAAGCTTTTCAAAGTAGGGTGAGTTCTAGCCTGCTTCAGAATTTAGATTTAAGTGAATTAATTACATCAAATAAAGAAGATTATATTAAGTTAGCTCTCGAATTATCCAATAACAATGAAAAAATAGAATCCTTCAAATCGAAGCTTAAAAATCAAAAAAAAATATCTGAGATATTTAATAATAAAGTTTATACCAAAAATTTAGAAAAAGCCTTTTTTGTAGCACATGATAGATTTGTTAATCAAAAAAAAATGGATAATATATATTTAGAATAAAATTTTTATCATATTTTTAAACAATGAAAAAAAACGATTTACCAAAAAAACTACCTGTTTTTCCTTTAAGTAATTTCATAATATTTCCCAAAACTTCTGTGCCATTAAATATTTTTGAAACTAGATATATTGATATGATAAATGATAGCATGAAATCAAATAAATTAGTCGGTATGATCCAACCAAAAACTATAAAAAATGACAATCCCAATGAAATTCCTCAATTACACGAGATTGGTTGTATGGGAAAAATTACAGGCTTTAAAGAAACAGATGATAATAGATATTTAATTGAATTAAAAGGTTTGATTAGATTTAAAATTATAAAAGAAATCCAGACAAATAAGAAATATCGAGAGTATGAAATTAATTTCGATAATTATTATGAGGACTTAGAGAATAGAAAAGAAGAAATAAAATTCTCTGATTTAGAATTAATATTTAAAGATCTTAAAACATTGTTTAAAAAAAGAGGTTTTGTTATAAATTGGAAAGCTTTAGAAAAGCAAAGTTTAGATGAAACGATAAATGCTCTTGCAATGGCGTCTCCTTTTACAATTGAGGAAAAGCAAGTTTTATTAGAAACAAAAAATTTAGATACACGTAAAACCAAAATATCAGAAATACTAGCAACCTACTCTTTTGATCAATATAATAATACTACAATTCAATAATTTTAAATCACAATTCCACTATCTGCAGATTTAGTAAAAAATTTATTTATTTTTTCTTTTTTACCTAAAAATTTAACTAATTTACTTAAGGCACTTGTATTTAAATTACTCTCTAATTTAAAGAATTCATAAATAAAATCAATTCCACTAGAGAATAAATAATTTTTATTTTTGATTTTTTTTTCAAAATCATAACAAATAGATTTATCCAACCCAAGACCATGTACTTTTTTAAATTCAATCAATTTGTGTATCTCTTTAATATCTCTAATAGACATATTAAATCCCTGCCCTGCTAAAGGATGTAATCTATGTAGCAAATCTCCAAAAGCAATTATATTTTGAAAATAGTAAGACCTTAAATTTGAAGATTTTAATTCAAAACTAGTAATCTTATTTATATTTAAAATCTTATAGTCTTTTTTATATTTATTAATTAGATATACCAGATTTTCATTTTTTTTCTCTTTTGCGGAATAAACAACTGAAGTTTCAAATGAAGAAATTGGTAAAAAAGCGAGAGGTCCATCTTTGGTAAAAACTTGATAAGCAATATTATTGTTTGATAACTTTTTATGTTTAAAAGTAGTTACGTGAGCAAAGGTGTTGTAATTTTTTTCAATCTTATTATGAAAAAACTTTTTAGCTATTAAGTTTGAATGATCACAATTAAAGATTAAATCATAATTATTGTGTAATAATCTTTTTAAACTAATTGTTTTTTTAAATCTTATTAATTTACACCTATTTAAGTTAACAAATAAATGATTGTATAAGTCTTGATTTCTAACTACAGAAAATAAATGATCATGCGCATTTTTAAAATCTAATATTTTGTTATTATTAAAATTTTCACTATAGATGTTTATTCTTTTTATCTTCCATAAAAATTTATTTATATTTGTAATATTCTTATTAAAAAAATCTACATTTGTTTTTGAAATTCCTAATGTTTGATTATTATCAAATTTTTTCTTTTTTTTATCTGAAAAAATATCAACTGCTATTCCCTGATTAGTAAGTGTTTTCGCTAAAGTCAGACTTGTTAAATTATTACCTAATATAGAAATTTTCATAATAATTTTAATTTTAACAACAAAAATTAGATGATACAAAGTGGTAAATTTGATTCATCAAAAATGGATATAAAAAAACTAGGAAACTCAGTATTAATCTTTACTATTAATCGACTAATAGAAATTTTTGCCATCATTGTTATTGGTCTAGGTATTTTACTTTTAATAACTTTGGTGTCTTATTCACCGTCAGATCCGAATTTCATTTTTCCTGAAAATACTGAAATCAAAAATATTTTAGGATTCCAGGGAAGCTATGTTGCTGATTTTTTTATTCAATCTGTTGGATTGATAAGTTTTTTAATTCCGTTCACTCTTATTTTTACTGGAATGAATATTTTCAAAAAAAAAGAAATATTCTTATTCATAGAAAATATTTTCTTTGCAGTATCATATACTTTGGTAGGTTCTTTTTTCTTTAGTTTTTATTATAAGAATTCTTTCTTGCTATATATAAATGGTAATGGAGGTTTTGTTGGAAAATACCTTGATAGCACCTTTTTATCAAACTTGAGCAGATATAATGAAAATGTTTTTTATTATATTTGTTTAATATTAATTATATTTTTGTTCTTAACAAGTTTCAATTTCAGCTTAAAGAGTTTTAAAAACCTTTGTACCAATATTCTCAAACTATTTTTAAAAAGAAATGATAAGGTTTATACAAATAAAAATGAAATAATTAATGAATATATCCCACAAGATGAAATTAAAAATTTAATTCAAGAGGATTTACCCTTTATAAAAACAGAAACAAAAATTTCTGGTAAAGAAAAATTTACATTACCGTCATTTAAATTGTTAAAAATTCCCTCTATTAAAGAAAGGGGGAGTTTAGATAAAAATGACAATAGTGACCCTGATTTTTTAGAAAAAATTCTTCTAGATTTTGGTGTTAATGGAAAAATTAAAAAAGTAAACCAAGGACCTGTTGTGACATTGAATGAATTTGAACCTGCAGCTGGAGTTAAAGTCTCAAAGATTATCAATCTTTCAGACGATATAGCAAGAAATACTAGTTCAGAGTCAGCTCGTATTTCTACTATTCCGGGAAGTAATACTGTTGGAATAGAATTGCCTAATTCATCAAGAGAAAATGTTTATTTAAATGAAATATTAAATCATTCAGATTTTAAAAGTAAAGAAATCAAGCTACCCATTGCTTTGGGAAAAAATATTTCTGGAACTCCAATAATTGGGGATTTGACTTCGATGCCACACTTATTAATTGCGGGAACAACTGGATCTGGAAAATCAGTTTGTATTAATACTATTATATTATCCTTACTTTATCGTCATGCTCCTGAAAAATGTAAATTTATTCTAATAGATCCAAAAATGTTAGAACTATCAACATATGAGGGAATTCCTCACCTTCTTTGTCCAGTAATAACCGAAGCTAAAAAAGCTGCTTCAGTCCTAGGTTGGGTTGTGAAAGAGATGGAGAGTAGATACAGATTGATGACTAAAGAGGGTGTAAGGAACATTGATGGATACAATTCAAAACATAAGCTTCCAATGCCCTATATAGTAGTTGTAGTTGACGAAATGTCAGATCTAATGCTTGTGGCAGGAAAAGAAATTGAGAACTACATTCAAAAATTATCACAAATGGCTAGAGCAGCTGGAATTCATATTATAATGGCCACACAAAGACCAAGTGTAGATGTCATAACAGGTACAATTAAAGCAAACTTTCCTACACGTATTTCATTTCAAGTTACATCTAAAATAGATAGTAGAACCATTCTTGGAGAACAAGGTGCTGAACAATTATTGGGGAAAGGTGATATGCTGTATATGTCCTCGGCGAATAGAATAATAAGAATCCATGCTCCATTTGTTTCAGATAACGAAATTGAAAGAATTAATGACTTTCTTAGATCACAAGCAGAACCAGACTATGTAGATGAAATTTTGAATTTTGCAGATGAAAAAGAAATAAGTGAAAATTCAAAAACTCAAGGTGATAAAGATGAATTGTATGAAGCAGCTATTGAAATCGTTAGGTCTGAAAGAAAAGCTTCAACTTCATTGTTACAGAGGAAACTTCAAATAGGCTACAACAGGGCTGCAAGAATAATTGATATGATGGAAGCAGAAGGTCTTGTAAGTAAAGCAAATCACGTTGGAAAACGTGATGTACTTTAATGAGGAAGTGTTTATTCACATTCTTTTTGTTATTCACAATAGACAATGTAAATGCATCCAATAAAGAAAATATTATTAAAAATTTAAAAAATATAAATAATTTATCTTTTAATTTTGAACAAAATATAAACGGAAAAACAGAAAAAGGTAATTGTATAATTGAATATCCAAAAAAAATTTTTTGTACATATGAATTAAAAAACAAAAAAATATTAGTGTCAAATGGTAAGTATCTTGTTATTAAAACAGAAAAAAGTCACTACATTTATCCATTAAAAAAAACATTTTTAAATATAATACTTGATAAAAATTTTTTATTAACGAAGATTAAAATAGCTAGCGAATACAAAATTAATGATAAAATCATAAGTTTAAAATTTTTAGAAAATGATCAAGAAATTAACTTATTTTTTGACAAAAAAAATCATGATTTAATTGGTTGGCAATCGTTGGATATTTATCAAAATTTAAGTATTACTTCGATTATATCTTTATCCAAAAATATAACTATCAAAAAAAATCTTTTTAAATTACCTAAAAAGAATAATTAAATCATAACAGATTCTTTTTTAAAAATTTTCATACCTCTTGAAATATAATTATTTAAAGCATTTTTGTGGTCTAAAGAACATGTGTGTACCCAAACTCTTCTAGGATTGTCCAAAAAAGATCTTTTGATAGCACATGATAAAAGATAAGACCCTAATTTTTGATTTTGATATTCTTCTAATAAACCTAAGTAAGCTATTTCAGTTTCATTATCATGTTTATGAAAAATAAGCTCAAAGTATCCAACAAAATCTTTATCATTCATTAAAATAAAGGTTTTTACCTTTTCACTTAAAACATACTCATTCCACTGATTTTCAGTCCAAGACAAACGATCAATCCATCGATGTTTTTTACCAATGTTTTTATAAAAAAATTTATTAACTTGAAAATCAGGTTCCTTTAAATACTTAATTGTATATTTTTTTAAATGATCATAAGTCTCATTTAAATCCTCAATTGAGTTAATTTCTAAATAATTTCTTTCTACTTTTTTATTCATTCAACCATTTTACCAATTTTTTCACCGCCAAATAAGTGAAAATGAAGATGAGGCACTTCCTGACCACCATCCGCACCAACATTTGCTAAAGCTCTGTAGCCATTTCCATTATCTACTGAAATACCAAGTTTTTTAGAAACTTTATTGATTCCTTGTATTAGTCCTACAATCTCTTCAGAAGATGCGTTAGCACTAAAATCATCTAAATCTATATATTTTCCTTTAGGTATTACTAATGCATGAATTTTTTTTTGTGGATTAATATCATGAAATGAGAGCACAAATTCATCTTCGTAAATTTTTTCACAGGGTATTTCATTTCTCAAAATTTTCGCAAAAATATTATTATCATCATAAGTCATAAACTTAATATAATTGGTGTATCAATTTTTTTCTAGAAAAATTATCTCAGGTAGATTTTCGTTATTATAAATAGCATTTCCTTTCTCGAAACTTACAGAGTTAATCATATTTTGAATATTTTTTTTTTCTGAAGAAAGAAGAAATTTAGAAAAATGATCTCCTGTTTTATAAACTGATTGTACAAATTCATTCATTCCATATTCAAGGTTATCTTCATTTAGGGCTGGAACTCTCAAATATTCACAAGTATCCTCAACTACGTAGAGCCCACCCTTTTTAACTTTTGGTAAGAAATAGTTCAGTGTTAGGATCATATCTTTTTTATTATGGCTTCCATCATCAATTATAACATCAAATTGGAAATCAAAATAATTCGAGACATCCTCTAGAGTTTTTTTATAGCGAGAATTAAAATATATTTTTTTTATATTCTTAGAAACATATTTAATTTGAAAGGGATTAACATCAAGACAATAAATTTCAGCGTCGTCAAAATATTTTAAAAATGAAGCAGTGCCGGCACCAAATAAACACCCAATTTCCAAAATTTTTATATTTTTTCTCGATTTTATATTTGAAAAATATTTTTCATATAAATTAGAATAATTGTGTCCTTTTATTATTGGACCAAAATTATCAAATTTACTTCCTTTGTCAGAATTAAAAAAAATAAAAAGTTCATCTAAAGAATTCTTGTTTAAATTCTGAAAATTTTTTTTGTCTAAATTAATTTTATTTATTAAAAAAAAAGTTCTAAATAGTTCTAAAAGATATTTATATGGGTACCCAAAAAGTTTTCGGACAAATTTAAAATAATTTTTTTCATTTAAAAAAAGTTTTAGAATTGTTTTGTAAGAAAAGATAAAGTCTTTAAACCTCATAATTTTTATTTTTGAGATCTTTTTTTGAGTTCGTTTGTGACTTCCTCTATTTTAATATTGTTAGCCTCTAAATATATAATTAAATGATAAAAAACATCTGCAGCTTCATGAATTTTATTTGAATCATTATCAACTGCTTCAATTAGTTCATTTATCTCTTCTAATACTTTCGATTTGCTTAAAGACTTGTCATTTAAAAGTCTATTTGTGTAAGATCCATCTATAGGATTTTTTTTTCTTTCTCTCGCAAGATTGAATAAATTTTCTAAAGTGCTTAACATATTAAATTCTAACAGGTATTCCTTTTGAGTCCAAATATTCCTTGGCTTCTTTTATTGAGTGTGTACCATAATGGAATATTGAAGCTGCTAACACTGCACTAGCTTTTCCTAATTTAATTCCATCTACTAAATGATTTAAATTACCTACACCTCCAGATGCAATTACTGGAATATTTACTTTCGATGAAATTTTTGACATCAAATCAATATCATAACCAACTTGGGTTCCATCTCTATCCATGGAGGTTACTAGTAATTCCCCGGCACCGTTTTCTTCCATCTGCTGAGCATATTTTAATACATCAATACCACTATTGTTTCTTCCTCCATGGGTGAATACTTCCCACTTGTTTCCATTTTTCTTTGCATCGATTGCAACTACAATACATTGTGATCCAAATTTTTTTGAACTATCAATAACTACTCTGGAATTTTCAACTGCAGCAGTATTTATTGAGACTTTATCAGCCCCACAATTAAGTAATTTATTTATATCTTCAACACTTCTGATACCACCGCCAACGGTCAAAGGAACAAAACATTTTTTTGAAGTTTTCTCTACAACGGAATAAATAGTATCTCTATTTTCATTTGAAGCGGTAATATCTAAAAAACAAATTTCATCTGCGCCACCATCACTATAAATTTTAGCTTGTTCAACAGGGTCTCCTGCATCTTTCAAA
>MDSV01156298.1_pt1 | contig 15006 bp, 13 predicted proteins | sample 810851 | NCBI WGS metagenome assembly MDSV01 (sample SAMN05326640, study PRJNA326480) | marine metagenome | isolation source: seawater | place: Atlantic Ocean: North East | collected 2012
AATTTTGGTGTCTACAAATCTTTTTCTACAAATGAATTTTTAGATATTAAAAATAACAAAAAATGTATTAGAAAGTCTCAAAAAATATTTAATAAAATAATTAAAAAAATTAAGTCAAAAAATGATTTATTAAAACTTAAAATAGAAAATATTTTAATAGGTGATTTAATCTATGATAGTTTTTTAAAACAATATAATAAAGAAACTATTAATATTTATAGTGAAATTTTTAAAAATTTTCTTAAAATTTCAATTAATTACTTTTATTTTTGGCTTGAGCAGTTTAAGTTAAAAAAAATAAAGTCAGTTATTTCATCTCAAAGTGTTTATTTGTCATCCCTTCCAATTAGAATTGGTATATCAAAAAAATGTATTTGTTTGGTTTCTAATCCTGAGAGACTGTATCGCCTATCTGAGAAAAATTTATACTCAGATAAAGAGCATATGAACTTTAAAATTTTGAAAAATAAAATAGATAAAAATATTTTAATCAAAGGAATTAGAGCCTCTGAAATAAGAATTAAAAAAAGATTTACTGGTAAAGTTGGACAAGACCTTAGCTACCTATCTAAAACAGCATACGGATCTATGACGGGCAAGAGAGTCTTAGGAAATAATAAAAAATTCAAAGTCCTTATTGCACCACATAGCTTTTGTGATGCCCCTCATCAATTAGGTCGACATTTATTTCCCGATTATTTTGAATGGCTTAAATTTATAATTTTGAATGCAAGTAAAAAATATGATTGGTATATTAAATGTCATCCTAATTTCGTTGATTATTTTGACAATACTTTAAGCGTTGTAAAAAAAATGATAAAATTGAATACCTCAATAAAATATCTAAATCCTTTGATATCTCATAATCAGCTTATTAAAGAGGGTATTAATGCAGTTATTACTTGTCATGGCACAATAGGATCGGAATATCCTTACTTTAATCTACTGGTAATCAATGCTTCAAACTCAAATCCTCACATAAAATATAATTTTAATATACATCCCAGAAACATTAATAATCTAAAAAAAATTCTTAATAATCTCGATAAACAAAAAATTACTATTAAAAAAAAAGAAGTTCTAGAATATTATTTTATGAAAAATATATATTTTTCAAATAATTGGTTATTTGAAAATTTTGAGGAATTAATAAAATATTGTGGTGGGTATAAAAATATTTATAAGAATAAGTGTTATGACTTTTGGTTAAAAAATTGGAATAAGGATAAACAAAACAAATTAACTAATTCAATTAATAAATTCATATCTTCAAAAAATTATATGATGAATTTTAGACATAAAAATTTTACTTTAAAACAGCATTTGAATGAAAAATTTTGATTATAGTATATTTTATCTTAAGAAATATAGGGGTATTACCAATTATTTTTATAATTTATTCTCTTGCTTAAGCAAGGTTTATAAAGATAGAAAGGCTTTTAACTATGAATATATTAATTTTTTTACAATATCATAAATCATTAAATAAAAACTCATTACTTTTTGGTTAGAAAATTGCAGAACCCTTTAATTACAGTAATAACAGTTGTTTTGAATGATGAAAAAAATATTGAAAAAACAATACTTAGTGTTTTAGAGCAAAACTATAAAAATATTCAATATATAATCATTGATGGGGACTCTAGAGATCAAACCAAAAATATAATCAATAAATATAAAGATCAAATTGATTTACTGAAATCTGAAAAAGATAAGGGAATTTATGATGCTTTTAATAAAGGTTTAGATTTAGCAAAAGGTGATTTAATTGGTTTTGTTAATTCAGGTGATACCCTCACAAAACAGTCTTTAACAATTCTTAGAGAATATTATAATAATCACAGCAAAGCTGATTTTTTCTTTGGGGCAGTAAAAAAACATTGGGGTATTTTGTATGGTTATAAAAGATGGAAAATATATTTCACCTGGGGCTTTTATTCTAGTCATTCAACCGGTTTTTTTATCAAAAAGGAAGCAGCCAAAATAGTCGGAAAATATAATTTAAAATACAAATACTCTGCAGATTATGATTATTTTTATAGAATGATAGTAAAGAATAAATTAAGCGGAGTTGGAACAAAAAAAAATGAAGTATTTGGTAATTTCCAACGCGGAGGTTTTTCTAGTAAAATTAAATTTTTTGATCATCTAGTTGAATGTACAAGAATAAGGCTAGATAATAATCAAAATAAATTAATGGTTTTACTAACAGTCATTATAAAGTTTTTATTTAACATCAAAAGATTATAAGTGAGTTATTAAGTATAATGAAAATATTAGTCACTGGTGCTGCAGGTTTTATTGGTTTTCATATTTCAAATTATCTTTTAAAAAAAAAAATTAATGTAATTGGAATTGATAATTTAGATGATTATTATTCAATTAATGTGAAGAAAAATAGGCTAACTTTATTAAAAAAGAATAAAAATTTTAAATTTATAAAAATCGATATATCATCAAATAGACTTAAAAAAGTTCTAAAAAAATACCATTTTGATATTGTGATTCATCTAGCAGCACAAGCTGGTGTTAGATATTCTCTAATTAATCCAAAAAAATATATTCATTCTAATATTAAGGGATTTGGAAATTTATTTGAAAGTATCAATATCAAGAATTTAAAAAAAGTAATTTATGCATCATCAAGTTCAGTTTATGGAGACACCAAAAACTTTCCAACAAAAGAAACCCAGGAAACAAAGCCTAAAAATATTTATGGTTTTAGTAAAATTATAAATGAACAAATGTCAGAGTATTATTCTAATTTATTTAAAGTACCATTTATAGGTTTAAGATTTTTCACAATTTATGGCGACTGGGGAAGACCAGACATGTTTATTTTAAAAACTTTAATTGGTAAAGATAAAAAAAAAACATTTAATCTTAATAATAACGGGAATCATTTAAGAGATTTTACCTCAATAAAAGATGTCGTAAAAATTTGTGATAAAATTATTAATAAGAAATTATTGAAAAATAAAATATATAATATTTGTTCAAATAACCCTCAATTGATAAAAAGAGTTTTAACCTACATTCAAAAAGAGTATGGAAATATAAAATATAAAAATATTAAAAAAAATAAAGCAGATGTACTTAATACTCATGGTGATAATTCAAAAGTTAAAAGAGATTTTAAGATAAATAAATTCCACAATTTTAGAGATGAGTTAGTGGAAGTTATCAATTGGTATAAAAATGTAAAAAATGTTTTCTAATTTATTTCTCTGTTCATACTGTAAATTAATTATTAGATCTATTTAAATTAAAAAAATTAAATAAATCTATTAAATCAAAATTAGGGTAAGTTAAAAAAAGAGAACAACGTTTACCAGGTTTCTCAAACGGTGATCTGCCATGGAAGCCATTAGTGCATGCCAATACAAGGGAATTTTTTTTGACCGGAATTTTATTTTTTTCTTTTATTAAATATTTTGATTTTTCATTTCTATCATCAAATAAACAATTATCATTATTTATATAAAATTCTTTATAGTTACTATTGATTTTATGAGTTCTAATTGCAAACATGAATGGTGATTGATCATTATTAACATCATATGGAAAATATATTGTTTTAATATTAGGGAGGTATCTGTCCATATGAAAATTGTTATCACCAGGAAAAATAGTTTCTGGTATATTAATTGATTCATGAACAAAAAATTGAGCTTGAGCAGAAATCTCTTTCCCAAAAATTTTTTTTGTAATTTTATTATTGAGGATAGACAATTCTTTAAATTCATTAATATTTGAATCAAAAAGATCTACATTAACATCTATTGATTTGTGATTACCCGAAAGATTTATAACATTTTTATTTTGATCAAAATTATCAAAAACTTGAATTATTTTATGTCTTTCTTCTTCTGAAAGTGCATTTTCAATTATTATTATACCGTAATTTTTTAAGGCATTATAAGTTTTATCAATTATATTTTTATTCTTATCTAGCTGAAAAATAATATTTTCTGGTTTAAAGTTATTATAATCATCTTCTAATTTTTCTGTATAAAAAAAATAATTAAGATTCCTATTTTTTTTTGCAATAAAATTTAAAAAAAGGACTAAAAACTTTTTATAAATGTTTCTGAAAATCTTAATTCTTATATTTTTAAAATTCATACCTGGGTAAGAAAAAAGTCTAATATACAAAACTTTTACATTTTTTGGATTTTTAAAAAGTTTGTACCAATTTAAAGGGTTAAATAGATCTTTAATTAAACTTATCATTATAAACTAATACTATTATCAATATGAATAATATATGCTTATTTTTTGACAATTAAATAAAGCTTTATTTGGATCTAAAAATTATTAAATCTGCTGAATTTTCTATATTTTTTTGTTCATTTACTAAAAAATCAACAAAAAATAAAGTTGATATTAAAATTATATCAGTAAATATAATTACTATAGATTAACTAAAATTTTTTATGAAAAATTTGATAAAAAGAAATATTAAAAAAATTATAAACTTTTATGGATGGAAATTAATAAAAATATATAAAAATAAAGATTATACTAATTCAAAACCAAATTTAGAATTACTCGCAGCTTTGCATGAATCTAATGGAATTTTTCACATGGGTGCTCATAGAGGTTCTGAGGCACCTGTTTATGACTGGCTTCATAAAAAAACTTTATGGATTGAAGCTAATCCAAAAATATTTATTGATCTTCAAAACAATATAACAACTTTTGTGAATCAGAAGGCATATAATATTTTGCTTTATGAGTCTGATGATAAAGAATTTTCATTTAAAATATCAAGTAATGATGGCGCTTCTTCATCTATATATAATTTTGGTACTGAGAGTTTAAAAGATAATCTTAAGATGGTCGGATCAATTAAACTTAAATCAAAAAAAATTGATACTTTTTTTTTACAGGAATCAATCCAAGCTAAAGATTATGATTTTTGGGTGATGGATATACAAGGTGCAGAATTACCAGTTTTAAAAGGAGCAGTTGAGTCTTTGAAAACTTGTAAATTTATTTATGTGGAAGTAAGTAAAGGTAATTTTTATGAAGAGGGAACACAATGGAATGAGCTTAAAAATTTTTTAATAAATAATGGTTTTAATAATTTATGGGAACCTTTTAATGATCATACTGATGTTTTGTTCAAAAAAATAAATTAAAATTTTAATGCTGAATTTCCTGTTTAATTAGATTTAAGTATTTTTTACAATTTACTTCATAATTAAACTTTTTAAGTGAATTAAACCCAAGATTAATTTTCTTATAAGTAGATTTGTTTTTTTTATAATTCATTAATATTTTTGAAATTTTTTTATAATCACCAATTTTTACCAATGATCCATATCTACCATTATCCAAAATTTCTCTTGGTCCAGTAGGGCAATTTGTAGATATTATATATTTTTTTAAATATAATGCCTCTACTAGTACATTTGGAGATCCCTCAAATAAAGAGGTCAATATAAAAATATCTGCTTGTTTTATGAATTTGAAAGGATTTTTTTGATAACCAATAAATTTTACATTTGACTCTAATTTTTCATTAAGCACAAAGTTATATAATTTTTTTTTTTCAACTCCCTTTCCAATAATCACTAATTCAATTTTTTTTTTATTTTTTAATAACTTGATTGTTTTTAATAAAGTTAAAAAATCTTTTTGATAAGTTAATCTTCCAACAGAAATAATTTTTATACTTTCTCTTTTGTTGTAAATTTTTTTTGATTTTTCGTGTGATTTGTGTTTAATCATCTTGAAATCAAAAGGATTTAAAATACACAATGATTTTATATTGTACCTTTTATCCATCTCTTTTTTAAAATCATAACTATTCACTATTATTTTATTGGCCTTTTTAAAAAAAAATGAGAAAATTAATTGTTTAAAAATATTTTTTGACCATCCTTGGGAAGAAGAATTTGATCTTGAAATTATTTTTACACTAAATATCTTTGCTAATATTATTACATAAATATTTGCTTGAAATGATAATAGTAAATAATTTCTATTAAACATCAATCTCCACATTAACGTTAGTAAACATAGAATATATTTGGGTTTTCTATTAGAAAAAAATGAAAAATTAAATATAGGATTTATTATATTTATATTTTTATTAAATTTGTGATTGTTTTTATTATCAAATGTAATTAAATCAATTAATCCAATTCTTTTGGATATATAATTCAAAATTAAAAAAAGATTTTTTTCAACACCACCATCTTCAATTGAGGGAATGAAAACAACTAACTTTTTTTCATTTTTTTTCATATTCTTATTAAATTATTTTTGATAAATTTATATAATTTATTATTTGTAATATATATATAAGGTTTTTATGTCTAAAATTAATCATATAATGTACTGGTCGCCTTCATTAGTAAATATAGCAACAAATAAAGCAGTATTTAACTCAGCACTCTCTCTAAAAAAATTTGATAAAAAAGAAATTTATAAATGTTCTTTATTAAATTTTTTTGGTGAATTTAATAATGTTCAAGATGCAGCTTCTAGAAGTAGTATTAATATTATTGGATATTTTTCAAATAGATTTAATAAATTTTTACCAAGACACGGAAAATTAAAGAGCAGGCTATCATTTATATTAATGTTTTTTTATTCAATGTTTCCATTAATTTCTACAATTAAAAAAAAAAGACCAGATTTTTTGATTATTCATCTTTTGACATCTTTACCTTTGACATTGCTTATTTTATTCAATTTTAAGACAAAATTTATTTTAAGAATTTCAGGGCTCCCAAAATTAAATTTTTTAAGAAAATATTTGTGGAAACTTGCTTTTAAAAAAATTTATTGTGTAACTTGTCCAACTGAAAGTACAAGAAATTATATTAAAAGCTTAAATATTATTGATCCTAATAAATTAAAATTATTGTATGACCCAATAATAAATATTTCAGAATATTCAATAAAAAATAAAAATTTTGATAATAAAAAAAATTTTGAAAAAAAAGATTATTACTTGGCTGTTGGAAGACTCACAAGACAAAAAAATTTTTTATTTTTGTGTGATTGTTTCAAAGAAATTATAAATGATAAACCTAATGTAAACTTATTGATAGCAGGTGAAGGAGAGGAATTTAAAAAAATTAATAATTTTATCAAAAAGAATAACTTAGAAAAAAATATTTTTTTGATTGGTTATAAAAAAGATATTTTAAAATATTTTAATCATTCACGAGGTTTGATCGTTAGTTCTCTTTGGGAAGATCCAGGTTTTGTTTTAATAGAAGCAGGTATGACAAGAACTTTTCTTTTATCAAGCAATTGTTTGAATGGCCCTAAAGATTTAATTAAAGATAATTTTAACGGAATATTATTTGATAATAATAATAAAAAAAGTTTTATTGAGAAATTTGAAATTTTTTCAAAACTAGATAAAAAAAATAATAGAAATTTGTTAATAAATAATTTGAGAACTTCTAGGAAATTTACATTATTCTATCATTATAAATCACTTAATAATATATTACTTAATTAGATGTTCTTAAATTTACTTTTATTTTTTTCATACCCACTTCTAATTTTAACAAGTGTAATTGGCTATGGGTTAATATTTTCAAGATTTTTGTTTTCTAAAAAAAATATTTTTTTAAATTTACCAATGATAGGTTTTTTTGGATTATTTGTTTTATATTTAATATCCTTTTCTACTCATTTATTTTTACCTCATGATATTTTTCATAATATATTAATTCTTTTTCTTGGAATTTTTTTATTTTACAGATTTAAAAAAGAGATAAACAAAAAAGAATTTAAAATTATAATTATAATATTTTTACTCTTATTCATTGGTTTTTTTATAGCTAAAACAAATGAAGATTTCCCATTTTACCATTTACCAATGTCTATCCAAATTGTTGAACAAAAAATTCAATTTGGTTTAGGAAATCTTAATATTGGATATAATCATTATTCATCTTTATTTTTATTAAATTCTTTATTTTATTTACCAATAACTGGCATTTATTTGTTCAACTTAACTAATTTTTTATTCCAAGTATTTTTTTTTTCATCTTTATTAGTCTTTTTAGATAACAAAAAAATACCTGATTTTCTTTTAATTTTAATCGGAATAATCATTTTAATTTTTTTAACAAAATTTAATAGATTGGCAGAATATGGTGTTGATATGCCAGGACAATTATTAGTTACACTAGGTATAATTTTTTGTTTGATACCTATTTTTAATGAAAAAAAAATGAATAAAGAATCTTCACTTTCTTTATTTGAATTAAGCTTTTATTTAATGGTTTTTGCTCTATCAACAAAGATACTATATTTAATATATATATTAATTCCGTTAGTTTTAGTATTATTTTTCTTTAATTTAAAAGACTTAATTAAATATTTTTTTAAATTAAGATTTTTATTTGTCTCTTTACTCTGTGTTTCTACAGTTATTTTTTATAATTTCGCTAATACAGGTTGTTTAATTTATCCCCTTTCGTCAACATGCTTTTATAATGTTTTTAGCTGGTCACTTGATGAAAGTCTTATTAATCATATGAATTTACATTATAGTACTTGGGCTAAAGGTGGTATAGGTCCAAATTTTTCAGTTGAGAGTCCTAAAGAATATGTTGAGAGTTTAAAGTGGGTAAATCATTGGCTTGATATTTATTTTTTCAATAAAGTTTCTGATTATTTATTACTTTTGAGTTTTTTTATAATCCTGTTTTTTTCATTATTTAGAAATAATTTTAAAGATAAAATGAAAAAAAAAAATTTATTAAAAAAATTTTTGATAGTTTACACATTAATTATTTTAGTATTTTTATACTGGTTTTTAAATTTTCCAACTTTAAGATATGCCGGTTATTCAATTGTTTTCTTTTTAATAATTTTACCATTTACGTATTACATGTTTGGAAGATTAGAGTTAAATAATCCAGTTACAAAAAAAAAATTTTTAATATTGTTGATAATTTGTGTGGTTGTTTTTAATTTAAGAAATTTATCTAGAATAAATAACGAAATGTCATTGTCAGAAAATTCAGCAAATAATTTTTCAAATTTTCCATTTTATTGGGTAAAAGATGTTGGATATAAAAAGATAAAAAAAAACTTAATTTCAGTTAATCAAGTAGAAAGCGGAAATAGTTGTTGGGCAACTCCTTCGGTTTGTGTAACTGGTACAGGCGATATAATACGTGTTAAAAAGAAAAATAATTATATAATCTATTATTTTGAATGAAAAAAAATTTAGTTTCAGTCATTCTGTCTTATTATAAAAAAAAAGAATATATTGAGAAGACAATTTATTCACTATTGAAACAAACTTATAAAAATTATGAATTAATATGTATTTACGATGATGAAAATTTAGAAGATCTCAAACTTTTAAAAAAATTAGTTTCTAAAATTAATAAAGTAAAATTAATAATTAATAAAAAGAATTTAGGAGTAGCTAAATCAAGAAATTTAGCAATCAAGCACACAAAAGGAGAATATATTGCCTTTTTAGACTCCGACGATTTATGGAAAAAAGATAAATTAAAAAATCAAATAAATATTATGAAAAAAAAAAATGTAGATATCTCTTGTACCTCTTATAAAATTATTGACGAATATGACAATTTTAAAAGTATAAGAGAAGTAGGTAATGATATAACTTATAATCAAATTTCAAAAAGATGTGATATTGGGTTAAGTACTGTAATCATAAAATCAAAAATAATGAAAAAATATAAATTTCCTATACTTAAAACTCAAGAAGATTTAGGTTTATGGCTTAATTTACTAAGGGATGGATATAATTTTTATCCCATTAAAAGATCATATTCATCTTGGAGAAAATCAAATAAATCTCTTTCTTCCGACACTTATCAAAAAATCAAGGATGCACTAAAATTATTCTATTATTATGAAAATAAAAATTTAATTTTTTCATTTTATAGTGTAGTAATTTTATCGTTGAACAAATTAACAAAACTATAAAATCTTAAGTTGAAAAAAAAAGCTTTAATAACTGGAATTACAGGCCAAGATGGATCTTACTTAGCAGAGTTTCTTTTAAAAAAAGGTTATATTGTTCATGGTATTAAAAGAAAATCATCTACATTCAATACAACTAGAATAGATCATATATATAAAGATTTTCATCAGGCTTCCAATTTTTTTTTACACTATGGTGATTTAGCAGATTCAAATAGTATAGTTAATATCTTAAGTAAAATTAGGCCCCATGAAGTTTACAATTTAGGAGCACAAAGCCATGTTGGGCATTCATTTGAAATTCCAGAATACACAGCTGAAGTAACAGGCATTGGAACTCTAAGAGTTTTAGAAGCATTGAAATTTTTAAATTTAAAAAAAACTAAATTTTATCAAGCTAGTACATCAGAACTTTTTGGAGAGAAACCAAATAAGATGAATTCTTTTAATGAAAAGTCTTTAATGGTTCCTAAATCACCATACGGTGTAGCTAAATTATTTTCATATTATACTACAAAAGTTTATAGAGAAGCATATGGTTTTTACGCATGTAACGGAATTTTATTCAATCACGAAAGTCCAAGAAGAGGTGAAACATTTGTTACTAGAAAAATAACAATGTATTTTGCAAAAAAGGTTTTAGGCTCTAAGGATATTTTATATTTAGGTAATTTAAATGCGAAAAGAGATTGGGGACATGCAAAAGATTATACAGAAATGCAATGGAAAATTTTACAACAAAAGAATCCAGACGATTATGTCATTGCAACTGGAAAAACAACTAGTGTAAGAGATTTTGTAAATGAATGTTGTAAATATTTAAATCTTAAAATTATTTGGATTGGAAAAGGTACAGATGAAAAAGCTTATCTGATTAAAAATGGGAAAAAAGAATTGATTATAAAAATTGACAAAAAATATTATAGGCCTTTAGAAATTGATTATCTTAAGGGTGATCCTAGAAAAGCATTTAAAAAGTTAAATTATAAACTTAAACATAACCTACAAGATTTGGTAAAGGATATGTTGGACTCTGACATCAAATTATTTAAGAAAAAAACTTAATGAAAAAAACTGATAAAATTTTTATCGCAGGACATAAAGGTCTTGTTGGGAGCTCAATTTTTAATTTATTAAAAAAAAAAGGTTATAAAAATCTGATTATTGTTGAAAAGCGCAAACTAGATTTAAGAAATTTTGATAAAGTTATAAAATATTTCAAAAATAAAAAAGTAGACTATATGATAATGGCTGCAGCAAGGGCAGGTGGTATAATTGCTAATAACTCTAATCAAAAAGATTTTTTTTTAGAAAATATAGAAATTCAAAATTCATTACTTAAATTTGCCCAGCAAAAAAAAATTAAAAGAACTATATTTTTGGGCACCTCATGTATTTATCCAAAATACGCAAAAACTCCGATCAAAGAGGAAAGTTTATTAACCGGAGTTTTAGAAAAGACAAATCAAAGTTATGCAATAGCAAAAATTTCAGGCATTAAACTAAGTGAAGCTTTATATGAAGATCATAATGTAGATATAGTTTGTCTTATGCCCACAAATGTTTACGGATATAATGATAATTTTGATAGGATAAATGGTCACGTTATTCCTGCAATGATTTCAAAAATCGAATTAGCAAAAAAAAAGAAACTTAAAAAAGTCAGACTATTAGGAACCGGAAAGCCTTTAAGAGAATTTATTCATTCAGATGATCTTGCAGAGGCAATTTATATTTCTCTAAAATTAAAAAAAAATCTTTTGAAAAAAAAATTTAAATCGAAATTGCCAATTTTCAATGTGGGAACAAATCAAATTATTTCTATAAAAAACTTATCAAAGTTGATAGTAAAATATATTAATTTTAAAGGGAAAGTTATTTTTGATAAAAATTTTCCTGATGGGACTTATAAAAAAAATTTAGATTCTAGTAAAATAAATTATTTTGGATGGTATCCAAATATAAATTTTAAAGAAGGTCTTAAGAAGATAATACTTAATAGAAAAAGATAGTATTAAAGATGGATGTAAATTTTTTTATTATATTTTTAATATTTATAGTTCTTTATTCATATTTGAAAAAATTTAATTTATTGGTTGAAAATCAATCATATTCTTCCCATAAACTTCTTGGATCAGAAAATAGATCACCTATTATAATGGGAGGTTTATTTGTTCTATTTACTTTAATTTTTTTTCATTCGGTTATATCAATTAATCTGAATATTGCTCTTGTCTTAATTATTTTTTTAGGCTTATTGTCCGATAAAAATATTTTGCCTGATCCAAAAATACGTTTGATTTTCCAAATGCTAATTTTATTTTTAATTGTTTTTGTGGAAAACCTTTCAATAAACGATTTAAGATTTGAAACTTTTAATTCATTATTATCAAATAATATTTTTAATATTTTCTTTACGGTCTTTTGCTTAGCTGTTTTATTAAATGGAAGTAATTTTTTAGACGGTTTAAATGGACTAATTTGTGGATATTATTTTATTATAATTTTATCATTATTAATTCTAAAAGATTTCTACCCAGATATTATAATTGATTATAATTTTTTAAAAATATTATTATATATATTAATAATCTTTTTAATATTTAATTTATTTGGTTTAGTTTATTTGGGAGATAGTGGCTCTTATGCTTTAGCATTATTAATTGGTACTTATTTAATAAATTTTTATTCTTTAAACATTTTTATTTCACCTTACTATATTGCCATAATGTTTTGGTATCCTTCATTTGAAAATTTGTTTTCTCTCTTAAGAAGATTAGTTATTAAGAAAAATGTATCTAATGCTGATAATTACCATTTACATCAATTATTTTTTTTATTTTTAAAATCAAAAAAAATTATTAATAAAAAAATATTAAATTCAGTTTCAAGTATAATTATAATTTTATTAAATTTACCCTCAATTATTACAGCAAATTTTTATGCAACAAAATCAATACCTCTATTGATTATTTTAATCACAAATATATTTCTCTATTTATTATTTTATTACTTTCTTTTTCAAAATCTTATTAAGCAAAAATAATTTTAACATTTCGATTAAAATTAAAAAACCGTCCAGAGCAGCATTTACTTTTTTTACACCTGCTATTCTTTTTTTTTCAAATGAAGGTATAGATGTATATTTCATTTTTGCTATTTCCATCTTTATTGGTAGTTCCACACAAAATTTAAAATCATCAGAATTAATATTAAGTTTTTTAAATGAATCTGTTCTACCCATAAGAAATGTATAGAGAATATCGTCAATTTTTAGTGAAAATAATAAATTTCCCAACTTAGAAAAAAATTGATTTCCTACAAATGTTACAATTGTATCGTCATCAGAACCAGCATTAGGTAAATACCTAGAGGTAAAAACAAAATCATTTTTATTTATCAGATTATACATTGCTTGTATGTCGTTATGATTAAATGATCCATCGGCATTAAAAATACAAAAATATTTGGTTTTACAATTATTAATTGCCTCTTTTAATGAATTTCCATACCCATTTCCAAGTTGATAATATATATCTACCCTATTGTTATTAATAGACTCTATAGTATCAATGTCGTTCCTTTTAAGAGATACGGTGATTTTACAATCTAGTTTCTCTATTTCTTTTAGAACTGAAGGAAGAGAGTCCTTTTCATTTTTGGCAGGTATGATAAGTGTCAAATCTTTCATAAATTAAAGTTGTACATTTACACTATTATTATCAAATTGATATATACTTTGATTATTTTTATTAAAATTTTTAAATAAAATGAATAAAATTTTTACATCTATACTGATAACTAATTTTAATAAAAGTCGTTATCTTGATAAATCAATACAATCTTGTATCAATCAAAATTTTAAGAATAAAGAAATTCTAATCTTTGATGATTGTTCAACAGATAATTCTTTAGAGATAATCGAAAAGTATAAAAAAAATTTAAAAATTAAAAGAAATAAAAAAAAAAGATTTACGAGCGGTCCATTAAATCAAATAGCAGGAATAATTGATTTATTTAAAAAATCAAAAGGTGAAATAATTTTTTTTTTAGATGGTGATGATTATTTTAACAGAAACAAAATTAAAGATATTGTAAAATTTTTTGAGAAGAATAAAAAAATAGATTTTGTTCAAGATCAACCATATTTAACAAGATTAAAAAAAAAAATGTATCTTAAAAAAAGAAGTCATTATTCATCTATATGGCCGAGATTTTACCCAACAAGCTCTATTGCAATTAGAAGAAAATTTTTTTTAGATTTCTTAAGATATATTGAAAAAGATAGATTTTCTAATTTAGAAATTGATGCAAGAATTTCAATGTTTGCTTTTCTAAAAAGACAGTTTTTTACAATAAACAAAAGTTTTACAAAATATAATCTAGATGACACAGGTATTACGTCAAAATATAAAAAATTTAGTATTTTATGGTGGAAAAAAAGAAATGAGGCTTTTGATTACTTAATTTTTTTACATAAAAAACTAAAAATTAGATTTAATTATGGTGTAGATTTTTTTATAACAAAATTGATAAATTTCTTTATTTAATTTATTAATAATATATTTATTTACATAAAAAATCAAAAATTGAAAAATATAATTGTTATAACAGGTGGTGCTGGTTTTGTAGGGTCAAACCTTATAAGTTTTTTTTTAAAAAAAACAAAGTTTAAAATTATAAGTATTGATAATTACTCTTCTGGAAGTAAAAAAAACCATTTATATAATAAAAAAGTTCTTTATATAAATGCTCATACTAAAGATATTTCAAAAGTATTAAATAAATATAAAAACAAAATTAATTCAATTTTCCATTTCGGAGAATTTGCAAGAATTTATCAAAGTTTTTTACAAATGAATAAATGCATCCAATCAAATACAATTGGAACTAACGAGGTATTTGATTTTTGTTTAAAAAATAGAATTAAATTAATTTATTCAGCAACATCAGCGTCTCTCGGTAATAGAGGTAAAGATAAAAATTTGTCACCATATGCTTTTACTAAATCTAAAAATTTAGAATTTTTAGAAAATTTAAAAAAATGGTTTAATTTTAAATATG
>MDSV01182945.1_pt1 | contig 15005 bp, 10 predicted proteins | sample 810851 | NCBI WGS metagenome assembly MDSV01 (sample SAMN05326640, study PRJNA326480) | marine metagenome | isolation source: seawater | place: Atlantic Ocean: North East | collected 2012
CTTTGGGGAAGATCTGCCTGAGTCAATGATAAACATTCAGATATAAATGAATAAAGAAGATAATTTTAAAGAAAAATTTAAAGAAGCTTTAATTTCAACTGTAAAAGTTATATCTGATGACTACAAAAAAGAAAAAGATGAAAATAATAAATTTGTTTCAAAAAACTTTAGCTTTTTTGAACTTAATAATTTAAATGATAAGCAGGAATATACAAAGCTAAGGGCGGAAACTGACTCGGAAGCCTTAAAAAGGAAATTTTCAAATAATAGAATTTATCAAAAAAATTTGCCAAACAATACTTCTTGTAAATTGCTTTATGAAGTCTCAGAAAAAATAAGATATGAGGTGCTAGGAACAAAAATGTTAAATGGTATATCTAAAAATTTGAAAGACAACTATTCTTATAAAATTTTATTTAACAAAAAAGATCAATTGAAATCAAAAGATGATGTTAAAATAGCAGAAGCATTCGAGCTATATATGCTTAAAAATTTTTTAGATATTAAGCTAAATACATATTCAGAAAAAATATTAAGTTTCTGGGAAAAAGATTTCGATAATTCATTTAATAAACATATTAAATATTTAAATAATAATTTGGAAAATCAAGAGACCTATAATTCAAAATTCTCTGAAATTTTACAAAATATGGAAATCTTTGATTCTGAAAATAATGAAGATAATCAAAAAACTCAGGATGATAATGAGCAGGATAAAAATAATACAAATAATGAAGACTCTAAGGAATCAGAAAAATCGGATCAAACAAGTAAAGATGATGGTTTGAGAGAAGGTATGGACGGAATTGATGAAAATAATGAATTTCGATTAGATGAACAGTTATTAGATGCTGAATCTGAAGATCAAAGTTCAGAAAATATAGTTCAAAAATTAAATAATGTAATAAATAATAAAGATTACAAAATATTTACAACTGAATTTGACGAAGAATCTAAAGCAGAAATATTAGAAAATCAGGAAGAAATATTAAAACTTAGGAAGAATTTAGATCAACAACTAACAAATTTTCAAAATTTAATTACAAAATTAGCAAATAAGCTGCAAAGACAATTATTGGCAAAACAAAATAGATCATGGGATTTTGACTTAGAGGAAGGACTATTAGATAGTTCAAAATTACCTAGAATTGTAATTGATCCATATAATTCGTTGTCATTTAAAAAAGAAAAAGATTTAGAATTTAAAGATACAGTAGTAACTTTATTAATTGATAACTCTGGTTCAATGAGAGGCAGACCAATAACTATTGCAGCTATATGTGCAGATATCTTGTCTAGAACATTAGAAAGATGTTCTGTTAAAGTAGAAATACTGGGTTTTACCACAAAGAATTGGAAAGGTGGACAAAGTAGAGAGGAATGGAATAAAAAAGGTAAATTAAAGTATCCTGGAAGATTAAATGATTTAAGGCATATTATTTATAAATCTGCAGATACTCATTGGAGACAATCAAAGAAAAATTTAGGATTAATGCTAAAAGAAGGTTTGTTAAAAGAAAATATAGATGGAGAAGCTATAACTTGGGCTTTCAATAGATTAAATAAAAGAAAAGAAGAAAGAAAAATTTTGATGGTAATTTCTGATGGTGCCCCTGTTGATGATTCTACATTATCAGTTAATTCCGGTGATTTTTTAGAAAAACACCTAAAAAAAGTTGTTAAATTTATTGAAAATAATACGCAAATTGAAATTTTAGCCATTGGTATTGGTCATGACGTATCTCGTTATTATGAAAAAGCTATAAAAATTACAGATGTTCAAGAATTAGGGGATGTAATGATTAGTCAATTAAGTGGATTATTTGATAATAAAAAAAAACTTCATTAAATTTTACTTAAATTCTTATTAAGCCATTCAATTTTAATTTCTGCTCCACCTCTAGTTTCTGAATTTCTAAACAAAATTTTTGCATAATTTTTTTCTAATAATGTTTTTCCAATAAATATCCCTAGGCCTAGTCCCGATTTTTTGTTATCTTTTGATCTTAAAGATTTTATATATGGTTCGCCAATTTTAGTCAGAATATCTTTTGAAAATCCTTGACCATCATCTTCAATTGTAATTTCTGAAGTTTCACTGTCACTTTTTAAAGTAATATAAATATTATTTTTTGCATATTTATTTGCATTCCCAATAAAATTTCTTATTCCATATATAATCTCTATTGACTTTTTGATAAGAAATGAATTTGTATCTTGCTCAAAATTTATATTAAAATTCTTGTTCGATATTTCTTTAAAAGAATTTACTATTTCTATTAAATAATTATGCAAATTTAAATCTTTATCTATAAAATCATCCTTAATATTAGAATTTATTGATAATCTTTTTAAAATTTTGTTACATCTATCAACTTGACTTACCAAAAGCTCAACATCTTTTTTTATTTCTTTTTTATCTTTAAATTGTTCCAGTAAATCGTGAGATATAATTTTTATTGTAGACAATGGTGTTCCCAATGAATGTGCTGCCGCTGCTGCTTGAGTTCCTAAAGAAACTAATTCATGTTCTTTGGAAATTAATTCTTGAATTTTATTTAATGCTTCTTTTCTAAGGTTTGATTCTTTACCAAAAATTAAGGCAAAATAATTTAAAAATAATAAAGCAATTATTAATGCGGTTGGAATAGAATAATAATAATAATTATTTATTATAATTTCACTTAAAGGTCCGGGTAAGCCATACGAAAAAAATGTAAGAAAAATAATAGCTATTAATGTTACAAATATAAGAAATAAATTTGTTTTAATTTCTAAATTAGATGATGCAAAAACACTAGGTATCAATAAAAAAATCGAGAATGGATTTAAAATTCCTCCAGTCAAATATAATAATAAACTCAATTGAGTTATATCTAACAATAAAAAATGAAGTGCCGACTTATTTGATAATTGTGTTTTGCTATAATTATAAATTAAAAATATATTACTAATTATACCAATAAATATAATTAAATTTGCTTCAATATAATTAAATTCAAATTCGAAAATAAACTTTACAGAATTAATTGTTATGATTTGACCTATAATTCCAATCCATCTTAGATTTATATATGTAGATTTATTTAGAGAGTGAACTTCTGTAGACCTGCTAAATTCCATTTATTAAATATCTAAATTTAAAACATTTATAGCATTATCTACGATAAAGTCTTTTCTTGAAGCAACATCACTTCCCATTAAAGTTCTAATAAGATTTTGATCCTTTTGTAAATTTTTTGAATATTGTACTTGCAGTAAATTTCTTGTTTCAGGATTTAAAGTTGTGTTCCATAATTCTTCTGGATTCATTTCTCCAAGTCCTTTAAATCTTTGAATATTTAATTTAGATTTTTCATTTTGAATAAAATTTTCATAATCTTTGGAGTTTTTATTTATCTTCTTAAAATTTTTGGAATTTTTAATAATATATTTTTCAAGTTCATTTTCATTTTTTATATAAATTCCTTTTGACCCTTTGTTAATTTTAAATAAAGGTGGTTGAGCCAAGTAAACATGGCCTTGCTCTATTAACTTATTAAATGGTTTGTTATTAAAAAAAGTTAGCAGCAAGGCTCTTATATGAGAACCATCTACGTCGGCATCGGTCATAATTATAATCTTTCCATATCTTAAGTCTTTTAAATCTATTTCTTCATTTTTAGGATCCAAACCTAGTGCATTTATTAGTGTTATAATTTCGTTAGAAGAAATCATTTTTGAAAGAGTTTTTGTTCTAAGATCATTAGCATTACCATTTTTCTTTGATCCATTAATTTCTGTAAATGTATTTAATATTTTTCCTCTAAGAGGTAGTACAGCTTGATTCTCCCTATTTCTTCCTTGCTTAGCTGAACCACCGGCTGAGTCTCCTTCGACTATAAATAATTCTGTTCCTTCTTGCTTTGAATTTTGGCAATCAGCTAATTTGCCTGGCAATCCAGTTAATTCTAGAGCACCTTTCCTTCTAACATTTTCTCTAGCTTTTCTTGCCACATCTCTTGCAACTGCAGCCTGAATTATTTTTGTTAAAATTATTTTTGATACTGATGGATTTTGGTCAAACCATATTGATAATTTTTCACTTATAATAGTTTCAACAATACTTCTAACTTCTGAGGAAACCAGTTTATCTTTAGTTTGGGATGAAAATTTTGGATCAGGAATTTTTACTGATAATACACAAGTTAATCCCTCTTTTACATCATCACCTGACAACGCAACTTTATTTTTTTTTAATAAATTCTGCTCTGATGCATATTTATTTATTACACGTGTAAGTGCAGTTCTAAAACCCAATAAATGTGTTCCTCCATCTTTTTGGTAAATGTTATTAGTATAAGGGTAAACATCTTCATTGTATGCTGCATTCCATTTAAGAGAACACTGAATTTCTATATTATTTTTAAGTCCTTCTATATAAATTGGTTTTTTAAATAAATCGTTATCATTTTTGTTTTTTAACTTTTCTCTTTTTTCATCTAGAAATTCAACAAATTCTATTATTCCACCATCAAATTTGAATTCCACAGTTTTTATTTTTTTTTGAGTTAAATCACTCAAAAAAATTTTAATTCCTTTATTTAAAAATGCTAATTCTCGCATTCTTTTTTGTAGTATGGAAAAGCTAAATTTTGTTGATGAAAAAATCTCTTTAGAAGGCAAAAAACTTATTTTGGTTCCAGTGTTTTTTGATTTTCCAATAACTTTAAGTGGCCTTCTTGCTTCTCCGTTACTAAATTCTATAAAGTGCTTTTTTCCATCTCTTTCAATAAATAAGTCTAATTTTTCAGAAAGAGCATTAACTACAGAAACTCCTACTCCATGAAGACCACCAGAAACTTTATATGAATCATGGTCAAATTTTCCTCCTGCATGCAATTGAGTCATAATAACTTCTGCGGCAGATTTTTTTTCTCCTCTATGAATATCTACTGGTATTCCCCTTCCATCATCCTGAACTGTTATTGAGCCGTCACCATGTATTTCTACAGTTATACTTTTACAGTGTCCTGCTAAGGCCTCGTCAATTGAGTTATCTACAACTTCATAAACCATATGATGTAATCCAGTACCATCATCGGTATCACCAATATACATTCCTGGTCTTTTTCTTACTGCCTCAAGGCCTTTTAAAACTTTTATAGAATCTGCTTTGTATCCGGATGTATTATTTTTTATCATATAATTTTTTAGGAAAGTCTATTTTATATCATTTTTAGAAATTTTAATAAAATGATCAATACAACTTGCATTAAATTAGTCAATTAAATCAATATTAATTTGATGCTTTTTTTTATTTTTTTCTATTTTTAATATATTTGAAAAAAAACTACTTTTTAAACTATAATTTCAAATAATTCATAACAAATCTAAAAATATAAATCTAAAATAAAATTTCAATTGAAACTGATGTAAAAATGAAGGGAACAATATTTGAGGGGAGGTTTGTTAAAAAGAATTTAATAACTTAAATATAATCTTCTATAATTTAATCTCAGTGAATGGCGGAGAGAGTGGGATTCGAACCCACGGTACCTTTGACAGTACACACACTTTCCAAGCGTGCGCCTTAAACCACTCGGCCATCTCTCCTTTTAATAAATATCTAATTTTTCTTTGATAGTAAAAAATTAATTTTATTAAGAGTTTTATGTACTTTAATAGATAAATCAAAGTTTGAATAATATTTGTTATTTTTCCTAAGTTTATATAATTTTAAAATAATATTTTTCATTGGAGTAAATTCAGCTTTTGCAAGTTTTAATATCTTATTATTTATTTTCATATAATTATTAGTATCATTATAACCATCATATAAAATTTTTGAATTATAAGACTTTATTAAAAACTTTCTTTCTTTTTTTCTCTTATTATTTGAAAAATAAATATTTCCATAAAAATTTTTAAATAGATGAAATTTAATTGAAATTGACTGAAAATAAAAATTTTTTTTTTTTATAGCTGAGAAATTTATAATTCTTATATCTTTAATTTCTTCAAATAAAGTATGAACAACTGCAAAAATATGTGGAAACCAATCAAAATAAGGTTGAAAATTTTTCTTATTATAATTGCCATTATATTTTCCAAAATTAATTTTAAAAAAATTTATTTTTCCAAATTTATTTTTATGTTTTATAATTTTTAGAAAATTTTCATTATAAAGATCTGAATAATTAATTAAAACGCTTGTTTTATTTTCAAGTGAAATTTTTTTTAATTTATATATCTGTAACAGATTCCTTGCTGCAGGTTTTTCCAATATAATTGGGATTTTATTTTTTATTAATAAAGATGCAATTTTAAAATGTGTATCTACTGGAGTTGCCACAATAGCTAAGTCAATATTATTTTTCTTTAAACTATTTTTTGTAAGCCTTTCAAATTTTTTATTATTTTTTTTTCTATATATAATTATTTTTTTAAATAATTTTAATGAAATTAAATTTTTGTAATATATTTTTCCAAAACGCCCAAATCCAATAAGAGCTATATTCAATCTTCTATCCAATTCTTTAAATTATTTTTATTATTAATAATATAATTTGGAAATTTTTCATCAATATTAATTTTTTTAAACTTATACCCTCTATTAAAAATATCTTCTCCTTCAATAATTTTTTTTTTAATTTTTTCATAATTTTTAATATTTTTATTATCAAATTCAGTATGCTGGTATGAGCTAATTTTTTTTATTATTCCTTCAACGTCATATAAAAATGAAAAATGCCAACCTCCATTTGGTATAATCTTAAGATTTTTAGGTTTATCAAATCTCCACCAAGGATACTGTTTGTATTTATACGATCTTAACCAATCTGGATTTTTAAATTTTTTAACTTTGCAAATTTTGGTACCAAACCATTCTGGAGAAGAAAAATTTAAAAGATTTAGTTTATAATAAAAAAATAGCTGCTTAAATACGCCAATTTCATTTTTATTATTTGTAAACTCTTCTAATTTGTGTGGATTAGGAATTTCATCTACATCTGAGATTAATACATAATCATCAGGGTCGAGTTCTCTAATATACTTCATTGAAGAGTTTCTCTGGTGCCTTAACATTTTCCAAGGATCTTCTAACGAAGGAAAGTCATCAACTTTTAAATAAATTATTTTATCAGAAAATTTTTTAAAATTATTGATATTAAATTTTGTCTCTCTTTTATTACCTCTATGGTCATATGCTCCTTCACATATTACAAATTTATCCACGAACTCATATAAGATGTTTAATCTTAGATCTAATAAAACATCTTCATCAAAGTAAGTTACACAATCAATAATTTTCATATATAAAACATTCTTAATTCAATAAGGACGCAAAATGAATCAAAAAATTGCAATAATCGGTGCTGGTTTGTTTGGAGTAACAATCTACCTAATGTTAAAAAAGAATGGTTTTAAATGTACTTTATTTGATGAAAGTCACGATATTTTAAAAGGTGCATCTACTAATAATTTAAATAGAGTACATATTGGCTATCACTATCCTAGGGATTATGAAACTGCAAAACAATCCCTTAGAGGTTATAAAAGTTTTAAAAAATTTTATTCATCAGCAATTGTAGAAAAATTTGATAATTATTATTTTATAGCTAAAACAAGTAAAGTTAATATAAAAAATTATTTAAAATTCTGTAAAATAAATAGTTTAAAATTTAAAAAAGTTAATATCAATAAGTTTTATTTAAAAAATAATAATTTACAAGGAGGCATTAAAGTTAACGAACCAATATATGATTGGGAAAAAATTAAAGAAAATATTTATAAAAAATTAAAAAAATATAAAAAAAATGAAATTAAGTTAGATGAAAAAATTTTAAATATTTTATTTAAAAAAAATTACAAAGTAAAAACTATCAAGAAAAATTATAATTACGATATTATTATTGATACTTCTTATGAAGGATCTAATAAAATTTCTAAAAAAATATCTAAACAAAATAAATATATTTATCAACAAGTAATAATTTATGAATTTATTTCAGAGGATTTTAAAAAAATGGGACTAGCTGTAATGGATGGAAAATTTTTTTCTTTCCTGCCCAAAGGTAAAAGTAATAAACATTTATTATATCATGTTGTTCATTCAGTATTAAAAAAAAAAATATGTAAAGAGTATCCACTTAAATGGAAAAATAATAAGATTCCAAAAAGTAAAATAAATCAATCAAAAAAAAAATATTATAAAAGATATTAAAAAATATTTTCCTTATTTAAAACTCAAATTAACTAAAAATTATTTTATAAGCCCAAGAGTTTTGCCAACTAATTTAGAAAAAACTGATAAAAGAATTTCTAAAATTGTTCAATTAAAAAAAGGATATTATAAAATTTTATCTGCAAAAGTTGATCATAGTGTTGACATCGCTAATGAAATGCTTCAAAAATTAAAATATTATAAATAATATTTAAAACAATAAATGAAAATATATATTACAGGAATAGCAGGTTTTTTGGGAAGTCATCTTGCAAAAAAATTACAAAAACTTGGACATGAAATTGGAGGAAATGACAATTTAATTCTTGGTGATATTGAAAATTTGCCAAAAAATATAAAATTCGATGATACTGATTGTAATAATTTTAACGAAATGGTTAAAAATTTAAAAGGTTACGATGTAGTTTATCATTGTGCAGCTACAGCTCATGAAGGCCTATCAGTATTTTCTCCAAATTTTATAACAAAGAATATCTTCCAAGCTAGCATATCGGTCATCACTGCTAGCATAGTTAATAATATTAAAAAATTTGTTTTCTGTTCATCAATGGCAAGATATGGAAATCAAAAGACACCTTTTACTGAAGATATGAAACCAAGACCTGAAGATCCTTATGGTATAGCCAAAGTTGCGGTAGAAGATACTCTAAAACTTTTATGTGAAGTGCATGGTATGGATTATAATATAGCTGTTCCTCACAATATAGTTGGTCCTAACCAAAAATATGATGACCCATTTAGGAATGTGATGTCAATATTTATAAATAGAAATCTTCAAGCAAAACCATCAATTATATATGGTGATGGTTTACAAAAAAGATGCTTTTCATACATTGACGATGTGATTTATTGTTTAGAAAAATTAGCATTGGATAATAACATTAATAAGCAAATAGTAAATATTGGTCCTGATGAAGAAACTGTCACTGTTTTAGAGCTATCAAAAATGATTGCTAACGAAACAGGATTTAATGGAGATCCAATATTTGTTAAAGATAGACCTCAAGAAGTCAAAGAAGCTTCCTGTAGTGCCAATAAAGCGAGAAAAATTTTAGACTATAAAACAAATACATCCCTAAAAGAGTCAATTAAATTAACTTGTCAATTTATAAAAGAAAGAGGCACAAAAGAATTTGATTATAATTTGCCAGTTGAAATAAAAAGTGAAATTACTCCAGAAACTTGGACGGAAAAAAAAATTTAATTTTTTTTTTTTATATGGCCTGTAAAAAGAACTATTCAGTAAGTAAGAGTTTATTAATCCTAAAAATCTCATTTTATAAATTAATTTTTTTTTTTGGTTTCCTAAAAATTTGTATAAAAAAAATTTAAACATTGAGCTAATTAGACTTGGTAAAAAAACAAGAGAACTAAATATATAACCATAATATTTTTTATTAAAATAAAATTTTGACCACATCCAATGCCAATTTCTTGATTTTTCCATCTCTAAATCATCTCTATTTCCATGAGATAAACCACCCAAATGTTTTACAGGAACATTAACTAAAATTATTCGATTTTTTTTTTTTTATATCTTTTACAAAGATCTATCTCTTCTAAATATAAAAAAATATTTTCATCAAATAAATTTTTAATAGCATCGCTTGTTTTCATTATCATTGCAAATCCCTTTACATATTTAACATCTAAAATGTTATTTTTATTAAAATTAATTTTTCCTATTTCATCAATATTAATTGGAGCAGCTATAGAAAATTCTTCATTTTTTAAAATTTCAATTATACTTTCTAAAGAATTTTTTTCTAAAATTACATCTGGGTTCAAAATACAAATATACTTCGTCTTTGTTTTTTTGATTCCATAATTATTTGCCTTTCCAAATCCCAAATTTTCATTCATAAGATAAAAATGAAGATTATCGAACCTACTTTCTAAGGAATTTTTAAGATTTTTATTATTCGAATTTTCTAATATTATTTTTTTTGATTGTTTTGGTATATTTTCTAGACATTTAAATATGGTACTTTCACTATTAAAAGTGGTTATTACAAAAGTAAATTCTTCTGTTTTCAAAACTAAGTATTTAAATAATTTTCTACTCTATCATAACTTACGATATTCATCAATTCTTTATAGTTATAATAATATTCTTTAAAAGAAATTTTTTTAAAATTTTTAATTTTTTTTTTTAAAATATTTTTGTTTTTTTTTTTTCGAATTATTCCAACACCTTCATCGATAAAACAAGTAAAAGTATCAAAGTTTTCCTTAGTCCTAAATTCGACTATTACCTTCCAAACATCACCATTCCATGTATTTCTTGATCTTGGTACTGCTTGATGAAAGTAACTTTTAGGCAAACAATCATGTAAAAATATAATACCATTTTCATTTAATACACCAATAGAATTGTAAACGTCTTTTTTTGATTGTTCATATGTATGCAGTCCATCAATAAAAATACAGTCAAATTTTTTTTTACATGTTTTAAAATAACTATCACTACTAATTCTAATATTTCCACCTTTTTTTGGATCAATTCCAACTTTTTCTTGGATATTTATTCTATCAAAATTTTGATTTTCATCACATCCAATTTCTAAATATGTTTTATAATTTTTTTTAGTTATAATTTTATTGATTAATTCAAACCTTTTAGGAAGATTTTCCCAATTAAAATTTAACTTTTTATAAAATTTTTCTCCAAAAATTATATTAAAAAATTTATTAATTTTAAATTTAGACTTATTCATTTTTCTTTACTAATTTTCAAAACACCAATAAATGCTTCTTGAGGTATTTCTACTTTGCCAAATTGTTTTGCTCTTGCTTTTCCTTTTTTTTGTTTTTCTAGAAGTTTCCTCTTTCTATCTGTGGCGCCACCACCATGTATTTTAGTTAATACATCTTTTTTAAATCCTTTTATTGTTTCTCTTGCAATAATTTTACCACCAATAGCAGCTTGAATTGGTATCATAAAATTATGTCTTGGTATTAAATCTTTTAGTTTTTCACAAACCTCTCTTCCTATAGATTGTGCAAAATCTTTATGTATCATCATGGCTAAAGCGTCTACTGATTCTGCATTTACAAGAATTCCCATTTTTACCAAATCCCCTTCTCTATGACCAATTATTTCATAATCAAAACTTGCATATCCACTTGTCATAGATTTCAATCTATCATTAAAATCAAATACTACTTCATTTAAAGGCAGTTCATAATTAAGAACCGCTCTGTTCCCTGAATAACTTAAATTTGTTTGAACGCCCCTTTTATTCTGACACATTTTAATTATTGATCCAAGATATTGGTCAGGTGTAATAATTGTAGCTTTTATCCAGGGTTCTTCAATAAATTTTATAAGTGTAGGATCTGGTAAACTTGATGGATTTTGTAAATCTTCTATTTTGCCATTGTTCATATGAATTTTATATACAACACCTGGAGTTGTTGTTAAAAGATTAATATCAAATTCTCTTTCTAGTCTTTCTGTTACAATTTCAAGATGCAACAATCCTAAAAATCCACATCTAAAACCTAGGCCTAAAGCAGATGAAGACTCTGGTTCAAATGAAAAACTTGCATCATTTAATTGAAGTTTTGCTAAACCATCTTTTAATTTTTGATATTCAGAACTATCTACAGGAAATAATCCACAAAAAACAACTGGCTTGCTAGGCTTAAATCCTGGCAACGCTTCATTTAAAGGATCTGTTGAATTACAAATTGTGTCCCCAACTTTAGTATCAGATAATATTTTAATTCCTGTTGTTATAAAACCAATTTCACCGGCATTTAGTTCGTTAACGTCTTTTGGTTTTGGAGTAAAAACTCCAACTTTCTCTACAAAATATTCTTGATTGGTAGACATCATTTTAATTTTCATATTTTTTGAGATTTTTCCATCAATAACTCTAACTAGAATTACAACACCCAAATATGTGTCATACCAACTATCTACTAATAAGCATTTTAATTTTTGATTTTTTTGACCTTTTGGTCCAGGTAAAAAATTAATTATTTGCTCTAGAATATCTTCTATACCTTCTCCAGTTTTTCCCGAGCATGGAACCGCGCTAGATGTATCAATACCAATTACATCTTCAATTTGCTTATTAGTTCTATCTATATCTGATGCAGGTAAATCAATTTTATTTAAAACTGGAATTATTTCATGGTTAATATCTAATGCCTGATATACATTTGCTAATGTTTGTGCCTCAACACCTTGGGTGCTATCAACTATTAATATTGAACCTTCACACGCATACAAAGATCTACTTACCTCATAACTAAAATCTACATGGCCTGGAGTATCTATAATATTTAAAATATAATTTTTTCCTTCTTTTGATTTATAATTTAACTTTACGGTTTGCGCTTTAATTGTTATACCTCTCTCTCTTTCAATGTCCATAGAGTCAAGAACTTGGGCTTTCATTTCTCTATCAGTCAAGCCACCACACTTATGTATTATTCTATCTGCTATTGTTGATTTACCATGATCGATATGGGCAATAATTGCAAAATTTCTTATATTATCGATTTCTGTTGACATTCAGGACCTAATTTTTGCCCCAGACTTAGTCTCAACAGTTGAAATTATTAATTTATTAATTTTTTCGAGATCATTATCTTCTAATGTTTTTTCTGAAGATTGAATGGTAACATTGAGAGCTATTGACTTTTTACCAGCAGGAATATTTTTACCTTCATAAATATCAAAAATTTTTATTGACCTAATTAAACTTTTATCAATTGATGATATAATTTTTATTAAATCTTGAACTTTAAAATTTTTATCAACTACAAAAGCAAAATCTCTCTCTGATTTTTGGTAATCTGAATATTCAAAGTTAGATTTTCTATCTTTAAGTTTTAATTTATTTTCTTTTAGATGATCTAAATAAATTTCAAAACTAACCAAACCTTCTGTTTTAATATCAAGTTTTTTAATAATATTTGGATGAATTTCACCAAAATAAGCAACAGGGTCAATATCATCTTTATCAAGATATACTGAACCTGATTTTCCTGGATGATAGTATGAAGGAGATTTATCTCTTATAAAAAAATTTTGCCTATCATATCCAGCTTCAACTAATGTCTGAATTATATCTTTTTTTACATCAAAAACATCAACTGATCTGTCTTTTTCGTTCCAATTTAATCTTGATATTTTTCCTGATTTTATTGCTCCTATTACTGTTAATTGATCTCCTGGCTGGCTATCCTTAAAAATCGGTCCAATTTCAAACAGTGAAATATCTTTAAACCCTCTATCTAAATTTTTCTTTAGGTAGAAAATCAAATTTGAAAAAATTGAATTTCTTAAAACATTTAAATCTGAACTTATGGGATTTACTATTTTAATCTCTTTGAGATTTTCTTTAAACAGATTGTTAATTTTTGAGTCTGTGAATGACCAGGTTATTGTCTCAAAATACCCTTTTGATGCCACAGAGCGTTGTAAAAAATGAAAGAGTTTTTGCTGTTTATTTAATGTATCTTTTATTCTGGTTTTTTCAGGTTCTAAAGTTTCAATATTGTTATATCCTTTAATTCTTACAATTTCTTCAACTATATCAATTGGTTGGGTTATATCAGGTCTCCAAGTAGGAATTTTTAGATCTAATTCTAATTTCTTTTTAGAAACATCAAATCCTAGATCGGTTAAAATTTTAACGATTTCTTTATCTTTGACTTTAAAACCTGTTATTTTTTCAAACAAAGAAATCTTAAATTTAATTTCATTTTGTATATCTTTTCCAGTTTTTTGAATGTCGAATTTACTAATTTTACCTCCACAAATTTCTGATATTAATTGAGCTGCTCTTGATAAGCCTATTTCGATTGATTGAGGATCGATCCCTCTTTCAAATCTAAATTTAGCATCAGTGTCAATATTTAACAATTTTGAAGTTTTTCTTATGGATTTAGGTATAAAATATGCAGATTCTAATAAAATATTTTTAGTATTAATTTCAGTACTAGAACTTGTGCCACCAATTATCCCTCCTAAACCTAAAACTCCAGACTTGTCAGAGATAACACACATACCATCATCCAATTTATACTCTTTACCATCAAGAGCTTTAAAAGTTTCACCTTTTTTTGAATTTCTTACAATAATTTCCTTATTAATTTTATCTGCATCATATGCATGAAGGGGTCTATTTAAATCTAACATTACATAATTTGTGATATCAACAATTGCTGAGATTGGTTTTTGACCTAGAGATACTATTTTATCTTTCAACCATTTTGGGCTTTCTTTGTTTGTAACACCTTTAATCAAACAACTACCAAATATAGTACAACCTTGATTTTTATCTTTTATAATTAAAACTTTAATTTTTTGAGTTTCATTTTTTTTAATATTTTTATTTGAAATACTTTTTAATTTGCCAGCTCCTGCTGCTGCTAGATCTCTGGCCACACCTCTTACACCTAGACAATCAGGGCGGTTAGGTGTTATTGATAAATCAACGACTTTTTGAGTATTATTTTTAAAAAAATTTTTACCTATTTTATCAGAATACTTGCTTGATTTTAGTTCGGTTATTCCTTCGCTTTCATCAGATAAATTCAATTCAGATTCTGAACATAACATTCCATAAGAAGTTACTCCTCTAATCTTACTAACTGTAAGTTTCATATTATTTTTTGGAATTATTGATCCAGGACCAGCGTAAACAGTCAAAAGATCTTTTTTAGCATTTGGTGCTCCACATACAACTTTAACAGTATTTTGTTGACCTATATCAACATCGCATATTCTAAGTCTATCTGCATTTGGATGCTGTTCAGC
>MDSV01112191.1_pt1 | contig 15003 bp, 18 predicted proteins | sample 810851 | NCBI WGS metagenome assembly MDSV01 (sample SAMN05326640, study PRJNA326480) | marine metagenome | isolation source: seawater | place: Atlantic Ocean: North East | collected 2012
ATAAAGTTTTCTATAATTCGTAGTCCCATTTTGTCACTCTTTTCAGGATGAAATTGGGTTCCAAAAATATTTTCTTTTTCAACTGAACATACAATATTTGAAGCATAATCTGTAGTTGCAATAATTAAACTTTTATCATTTGGTACAAATTCATAACTGTGGACAAAGTACATATGTGAGTCATTTTCTATATTTTTAAAAATTTTACTTTCTTTAATAATATGTATTTGGTTCCATCCAATATGTGGCAACTTATATTTTCCATTTTGGTTATCTATTTTTGATACTTTTCCTGAAATCCAGCCCAATCCATTTGTTTCCGTTTCTTCATAACCAATATCTGCGAACATTTGTAAACCTACACAAATACCTAGAATTGGTTTTTTATAGTTAATTGCAAATTCATTAAGAGCATCAACTAAACCATTGATTTTGTTTAAAGCATCTACACAACTTTTAAATGAACCCTGTCCTGGTAAGACTATTTTATCGCTTGATTTAATTTTTTTTAAATCTGAAGTTACTTCAATGTTTACATTATCTTTAGCAACTTCCTTAAAGGAATTTATTACAGAACTAATGTTGCCTGAATTATAGTCAACAATTGTGACATTCATTAAATTTATAAAGAACCTTTTGTAGAAGGTATTGTATTTTTATTTCTAGGATCCATTTCTAGTGCTGATCTTAATGATCTTGCTAAACCTTTAAAGCATGATTCAATTATATGATGACTATTGTCACCATAAATGTTTTCAACATGTAAGGTAATTCCTGCAGCTTGTGAAAATGCTTGAAACCATTCTTTGAATAACTCTGTATCCATCTCTCCTAATTTTTCAACTTTTAACTTAACATTCCAAATCAAATAAGGTCTGTTTGATACGTCTATCGCAACTCTTGTTAATGTTTCATCCATAGGAATCAGTGAATGAGCATATCTCTTTATTCCCACAAATTTTTTAGATGCTTTTTTTAAACATTCTCCAATCGCAATGCCAGTATCTTCCGTTGTATGATGTAAATCAATATGAGTGTCGCCCTTAGCCTTAAGATTTAAATCTATTGACGAGTGCTTTGATAATTGTTCAAGCATATGATTTAAAAAACCTATGCCAGTTTCAATTTTATATTTACCTTTGCCATCAATATTCAAATCAACATTGATATTGGTTTCTTTAGTTTTTCTACTTATTTTTGCTTTTCGCTTCATAATTTAAAAAAGGTATATATCTATTCTTCAATTATGGCAATAATTCTGGGTTTGGTCTTGAACTATTAAATTTAGTATCCATTTATAGCCTATGACAACAATAGTGTTAGTTAGAAAGAATAATAATGTAGTGGTTGCTAGTGATGGGCAAGTTAGCATGGGAAATACTGTTATTAAAAAAACTGCGAATAAAGTTCGTAAAATTGAGAAAAGAAATGTTATAGCAGGATTTGCTGGATCAACTGCAGATGCTTTAACTTTATTTGAAAGATTGGAATCAAAATTAGAAAAACATGCTGGTAACTTAACAAGAGCTGCTGTTGAATTAGCCAAAGATTGGAGAACTGATAAATATTTAAGAAGACTTGAAGCGCTCATGGCGATTGGTGATAAAGAAAAAAGTTTTATTATTTCAGGAACTGGCGACGTTTTAGAACCTGAAGGTGATGTAATTGGCATTGGATCTGGTGGGAACTATGCATTAGCTTCTGCTAAAGTTTTAATGGATACGGACTTATCTGCAGAAGATATAGCAAAAAAAGCTATTAAAGTTGCATCTGAAATATGTGTTTTTACTAATGAAAATATAAGTTTAGAAAAAATTTAATTTATGAAAAAATCAAATGTTACATCGTTCCCCAAAGAAAAAGTTTCAAAAGAAAATAAAAATATTCAAAATTCTCTTTCACCAAGAGAAATTGTATCTGAACTAGATAGATTTGTTGTTGGTCAAAACAAAGCAAAAAGGGCTGTTGCTATAGCACTAAGAAATAGATGGAGAAGGCAGGCTCTTACAGGTGATATGAAAGATGAAGTTCTTCCAAAAAATATCCTTATGATTGGGCCAACCGGGGTTGGTAAAACAGAAATTTCAAGAAGACTTTCTAAATTAGCAGAAGCTCCATTTGTTAAGGTTGAAGCCACAAGATTTACCGAAGTTGGATATGTGGGTAGAGATGTTGAACAAATTATAAGAGATCTTTTAGAGATTGCAATAGCAATGGAAAAAGTCAAAAAAAGAAAAGAAGTTCATGCACAGGCACAAAAATTAGCTGAGGAAAGAGTTTTAGATGCTTTGGTTGGAAATAAAGCCAGCGTTGCAACAAGAGAAAGTTTCAGAAAAAGATTAAGAGATGGAGATCTAGATGATAACGAAATAGAAATAGCTATAAGTGAAGCAGCAAACCAAATGCCATCATTTGAAATACCTGGCATGCCTGGTGCAAATGTCGGTATGATAAATATTTCAGACATGTTAGGCAAATCAATGGGTAACAAGCCTAAAAAGAAAAAGATGAGTGTTAAAGAGTCTCATGAAATATTAATTAATGAAGAGTCTGATAAATTAATCGAGCAAGACAAAATTATTAAGTCCGCAAAAAACTCCACAGAAAATAATGGAATAGTATTTTTAGATGAAATTGATAAAATTTCAGCAAGAACAGATAGAGTTGGTGGAGATGTTTCAAGGGAAGGTGTTCAAAGAGACTTGCTTCCATTAATTGAAGGCACAACAGTTAGTACGAAATATGGACCAATAAAAACAGATCATATCTTATTTATCGCGTCAGGTGCTTTTCAGTTGGCCAAACCTTCAGATCTTTTACCAGAATTACAAGGAAGATTACCGATTAGAGTCGAACTTGATGCTTTAAATAGTGAAGATTTCAAAAGAATATTAAAAGAGCCAGATAATAGTTTAATTAAACAGTATAAAGCTTTGCTAAAAACTGAAAATGTAGATTTAGACTTCACAGATGATGGTATTGATACTATTGCAAATATAGCAAGTGAAGTAAATACAACAGTAGAAAATATTGGAGCAAGAAGACTTCATACAATTATTGAAAGAGTTTTAGATGAAATCAGTTTTACTGCGACAGATAGATCTGGAGATAAAATTGTTGTGGACTCAGAATATATCAATAAAAATATTGGAGAGCTGGTAAAAGATACAGATCTATCTAAGTTTATTTTATAATTTTATACTCAAAGTTTTGAGTTTCTACATTAACTTGAATTTCTTCCGCACCATTGTTTAAATGAAAATTTCTCGCCATTTCAGTTAAAGGGGACATGGTTATCAGTCTATTTAAATGATTCGATTTTTTAATCATTTTAAATACTTCATTAACAATTAGTTTGCCACCACCCTTTTTGTTAGACCAAACTGTATAAGCTATAGCGATCATGCCTACTTTTTGGTCTCTATTAGCACTTTGTAAAAAAGCATCCCTACTCATTAGATCTAATTCTTTAACATTTTTTGGGATTTTGTTTGTAAATGCAAAACACATTACTGCGTGAATTTCCCCTTTATATTTTACACCAAATATTTTTCTACCATAACTTGTTCTAAAAATGTTATCTAATTCAGGTCTTACTGGATCTTTTGAAAATTCACATTCTTTGAGTTCAACTAGTTTTGCACCTCTTACCCACCCAAAAAAACTTTTAACATTTTTTTTAATATCTATTTTTCCTTTTCTAATTCGAGCTTTTATGTTTTTTTTACTTAATTTCATTTTTTTTTTTCAGTATAATATTAAAATTACCAACTAAAGGATTATTTACAGAATCAAAATCTATTTTTAAAATTTTTTTCATAAGTTCAGAGTTATTTTCTATAAAATTTGGAACTGAATATTTTAAAATACTTAATTTTTTAGATTGATAAGGATCATTTAAATTATTAGACCTTGATCCTTTTCCAGTAATAACATTAATTTTTTGAACTCCACTTGAATAACAATTTTCTATAAATTCTACAATTTTTAAATTTGCATCATCAAGTGTATATCCATGAAGATCTATTTTTTTTTTTATATTTGGTTGTTTAATTTTAAAATAAACCTTATCTTTATTTTCTAACTTTCGATTACTTTCTGTAAATATTTTCCAGTCTTTCTTATCTTTATCTGAGAGTTTTTTTGTCAATTAAGCTTTAGTGTCAATTAAAAACCAATTTGGATTTGGAGATTTTATATCTTTTGAAAATTTCCAAATATCATGTACTTTTTTTACTTTTTCAGGATCACCAGATATTATTTTATTATCTTTATCTTTTACACAAGAAATAATTTCACAAGCAAATTCTACTGTCACCTCAAGCATATTTTTATTTTTTTTATGATCTCTAATTTCGGCAGAATTAATTCCAATAAATGTTGTCTCAGAATAAATACGTTTTAAAATTCTATCTTTTATAGCTTCATCAAATTGTTTATAAACATTATTATCTAATAAAGATTTTATTTCTTTTATTTTGCCTTTTGCAAAGTTTGTGACTATTGTTTCATAGGCAATTTTTGCACCGTTTAAAAAATCTTTCTGTGCATTTTCATCAAATTCACCAACATTCAAATTTTCATTAGATTTTACTTCTGGAGCTTTATCATGAAATGTTGAACTAACATCTTCATCAAAACCTGTTTTTTTACCAAGAATTCCTCTTAATCTTAGAAAAATAAACCCCGCTATCATTGCAAGAAGTATTATATCAATGTATTCAAAACTATAATTCATACAATAATAATATTTACTATGTTGCTTAATTTCAACCGACAATTTACATTGTAGACAAATGAACACAGCTCTTATTTTAATATTATCGCTACCTCTTATTGAAATTTATCTCTTTATTAAAATTGGATCTCAAATAGGTGCCTTAAACACGATATCATTAATTTTAATTACAGCTATAATTGGTGTGGCTTACGCAAGGCATGAAGGATTTAATACCTTAAGGTCTGGAATTTCACAGTTGATGAAAAATGAAGTACCAATTTATGAATTGATTTCTGGAGCAACTCTTGCTTTTGCGGCAATACTTTTAATTCTACCTGGTTTTGCAACAGACACATTGGGTATTTTGTTTATTTTTCCTTTTACTAGAAAATTGTTTATTAGATATTTTTCAAAAAATTATTATCAAAAAAACAAAATAAAAAAAAACTATATAGATGGAGAATACAAAGATTTAGATGATTATAAATGACTATTAAATATAAAATTCTTCTTGATTACATAAAAGATTTATCTGTTGAAACTCCTGATGCACAATCTTTAATTACAGCTAGAGAATATATTTCAAAATACTCATTAATGATTGATATAACATCCAAAGCATTAAAGAGAAAAATGATAGAAGTATACACAAAACTTATATACGAGGATAAAATTACAAATAAGAAAAATCAGACTAGATCAAAAAAAACAAATTTTGAAATGGTTTATGCTACTGTAATTAGCATAGAAGATGAAAAACCGAATCCAGCTGAGTTGAAAAAATTAATTTTATGTGATTTACAAATTGAAATTTATCCAAAAATTGAAAAGTCATTTATTGGAATACTAAGATTATCAGGTTTTCCTGATTTACAATTAAAAAGTAAAATTGATTTTAATAAACTTTATAATCAAAGTTTAAGTTAAAAAAAATTTTTTTTAATATCTTTTTTTAAATATTCTTTATGTTTTTTTATTTCTGCTTCTGAAGGCATAATTATTTTTTTTGAATAGCTTTTTTTGATACTAATATTTCTATTACCGATCTCTTGACTATCATCAATAAAATTTAATTTTGGTTCTTTTTGATCTAATAAATTAATATAAACTTTAGCTAATAACTCACAATCTATAAGTGCAGTATGTTTTTCTCTTTTAGAATTATCTATACTAAATTTTTTGCACAAAGCATCCAAACTTACAGACGAACCTGGGAATTTTTTTCTTGCGATATCCAGTGTATCTAAAATATTTTTATGAGTTATTTTTTCTTTACCAGCTATTTCAAGTTCATTGTTTATATGAGCTAAGTCAAATTCAGCATTATGAATTACAATTTTTTTATCTTTAATAAATTCAAGAAAACTATCAGCTATTTCTGAAAATTTCTTTTTATCAGACAAGAATTCATCTGAATAACCATGGACTTTATAGGCAGATTCTGAGACTTTTTTCTCTGGGTTTAAATAGCAATGAAAAATTTTTTTTGTTGGAACAAGATTGTCTAATTCTATGCAACCTATTTCTACAATCCTATGTCCATCTTTTACAGATAAACCAGTTGTTTCTGTATCAAGTATAATTTCTTTCATTTAATATTTTTTTTTTAATAAACTTAACTCTTTTTTTTATAGTTAAAGGTTTAAAATCATTTTTGATTATATATGCAGATAACTTCCTTTTGTAAGTAGGTGTTTTTTGTAGTTTTTTTAAATTATTTATTAACTTTTTATTATAATTTTTTCTTTTTTTTAATCTTAAATTTATTTCCGTTTTTTTAGAGTCAATAAAGATTAAAATATCTTTTTTTTTATTCAAATTATTTTCTATTAATAGCGGAATATCTAAAATAACCATTTTTTTTTTAAAATTTTTTTTTAAAAAAATATTCATTTTTTTTCTAACAAACGGATGGACAATATTAACTATTTTTTTTAGATTATATTTATTTGTTAAAATTGCTTTTGTTAGTTCTTTTTTCTCAACTGGATAAGATTTTATATGTTCTGGTAAACAATTTTTTAACAATTTGTAACAGTGTTTACTTTTATTATAAATTTTGTTGACCTCATAATCTGCATTAAAAACTGGACAATTAAACTGTTTTGATATGAAACTTTTCCCAGATCCAATATCACCTAATATTCCAACTACAATCATCAGTCTATTAATTTTATCGTTTCATCATTTATTTCGGGCATCAATTTGTGCCAGATGGTAAATGATTGATGGGCTTGATAAATAAACATCATTTTTCCATTTTCAGTCTTATTTCCGTATAATTTAGCTCTTTTTAAGAAAATTGTTTCTTTTGGATTATAAATTACATCGTAGAAAAACTTATTTGTACCAATTGAAGAATAATCTAATTTTATACCATCTTCATTGTTTAAACCAACACTTGTGGCATTTATAATCATATCAAAATCTATGGTCTCACCCCAATCAACTATTTCAATATTTTTGAATGTATTTTTTAGATTTTCTGCTTTTTCTCTAGTCCTATTGCTTAATGTTATTTTTGAAACTTTCATTTTTTTAAGTGAATAAATAATTGAAGGAACCACTCCTCCCGCACCTAATATAAAAATTTTTTTGTTAGTTAAATCATATTTTAAATATCTAATAGATAATTCAAACCCAGCAATATCGGTATTATGACCAACTATTTTTCCATTTTGAAAATAAATTGTATTAACAGACTGAGTTTGCTCAGCCTCAGTGCTTAATTTATCTAAAAATGGGATAATTGTTTTTTTAAATGGAACTGTAACATTAACACCATTTATTTTTTCATTTTTAATTTCAAAAATGATGTTTTTTAGATCATTTTCGTTTAGTTTTTTTTTATCATAAGTCGCTTCAATATTATTATTTTTAATCCAATAATTATGAAGTTTTGGTGATAATGAATGATCTATAGGATTACCAATTACTAAATACTTCTTCATGATAAATTATTTAAATAATTTTTAATTTTTTTTACTGGTAGCCCCATAATCGTATTTTCATCCCCTTCTATTTTTTCAAATAAGGTCCTACCTTCACCTTCAATTTGATATACATTATAGGAAAATAAAACTTTATCACTTATTTTAGACAAATACTCTTTAAGGTTTTTGTCATCCATTATTTTCATAGTTAATGCGGCTTTATCTGTATAATTCCAAATCATGGAACCATAAGTTGATATACAAACTGAACTTATTAAATAATGTTTTTTACCATTAAGTTTTCTTAAAATATTTAGAGCCTCATCTCTGCTTTTGGGTTTTGATATTAGCTCACCTTCTAAATCAATGACACTATCAGCACCTAAAACAATTTTTCCATTATTTTTTTGACTTATTTTATTAGCTTTTAATTCTGCTAAATTTTTAGATATTATTTCTGGCGTTGCGCCTTGACTTAAAAGATTGTTTTTAACTGATTCCTCATCAATATTTGATGGTTCAACAACACAACTAACATTGTTTTTCTCCAATATTTCTTTTCTGACTTTGCTTTTTGATGCTAAAATTAAGTTATTCATTCATTTTATTTTTTATTTCATATATTTTTATAACTGAGGCTGCTGTTTCTTCCACTGATTTCCTTGTTACATCTATTGTGGGCCAGTTATTTTTTTTAAAAACTTTTTTTGAGTCTTCTACCTCTTTTTTAATTTGATCTATATTTACATATTTTGTACTTTCGTCTTCTTTCAGCATATTAAGTCTATTTTTTCTTATATCAAAGAGTCTGTTTGCTTCCGTAATTAAACCTACCACACAAGGTTTAAATAATTTATTCAACATTATTTTTGGTATTGATCCATCATTAACGAGCGGTATGTTAGATGTCTTATACCCCCTGTTGGCTAAATAAATTGATGTTGGGGTTTTGCTCGTACGGCTCACGCCAAGAAGAATAATATCTGATTTTTCTATATTTTCTATGTTGTTTCCATCGTCGTGGTTCATGGTAAATTGTATGGCTTCTATTCTATCGTAATATTCTTTATTCAGTACGTGTTGACCGCTTGGTTCGTGCGAAGGTCTTTGATCTAACAATTTAGAAAAATTTAATATCAAATCCCCCAAAACTCCAAAACAAGGGATTTTTTTTTTACTTGATTCATCTTTAAGAAATTTAGCTAATTTATCATTAACAATGGTATATAATATTATTGAATTTTTATTTATCTTTGCATTCTCTAAAATTTTTTTAATTTGTGTTTCTGTTCGTGTAAATGAAAATTGTTGAATTTCATATTCAAAGTTTTCGAATTGTGCTTTTAAAGCTAAAAAAATCCTATCAAGCGTTTCTCCCGTCGAATCTGAAATAAGATAAATTCTATGTTTAATATCCATGTATAAGATGTCTATAAAATATCAATTAATTTACAAATATATAAATTTCTAATTAATTACTAAAAATTTCAACAAAATTAGACTTAAATTAAACAAATAATAAACTGTGGATATTATAAATTTACTTATCAAGATAGATTATTATAGTAAATTATTGTTTAAATTTAATGCTTTTAGATGGTTTGCTTGTTAATATTAACTTAATATGTTGTGGAAATTGAATAATTTACGTTATTCACATTTCATAATACTAATACAACCAAATATTATTTCTATTATTATATGAGTCTAATTAAAAACTGTATTAAAAATAAAGATACAACTTCAAATCCTATTTGGTTAATGAGACAAGCAGGTAGGTATTTGCCAGAATTTAGGGAGATAAGAAAAATAAACCAAGATTTTATCAAATTATGTTTAAATGAAAACTTGGCTTCAGAGATTACTTTGCAACCAATTAAAAGATTTAATTTTGATGCAGCAATAATTTTTTCGGATATTTTAATGGTTCCACATGGACTTGGACAAAAAGTTGAGTTTGAAAAAAATTTTGGTCCAAAGCTAGGAGAATTGGATTTAGAAACTATATATAAAAAAAACGATATTAGTTTTACCAAAGATCTCAAACAAGTTTATAAAGCTATTTCGAAAACATCATCAGACACTTTAATGAAAAATAAAGATATGATAGGTTTTGTAGGAGCTCCGTGGACTATTCTGGTTTACATGATAAATCGTTCATCACCAAAAAATGGTTTAAAAAGTAATTTTTATAAAGACAAATCTTTAATTAATAAATTATTAGAAATAATAGTAAAATTTTTAAAGTTACATATTAAAAACCAAATAGATTCAGGAGCAGAAGTTATTCAAATTTTCGATAGTTGGGCAGGATTGTTAGAAGATAAAATTCCTGAATTTATTTATATGCCAACATTTAACATTGTAAAATATGTTAAAGAATTAGGAGTACCAGTTATATGTTTCCCAAGAGGAATAAAAGATTATAAAAATTTTTGTGAAATTGTAAAACCTGATGCTATAAATATAGATTATGATGTAAATCCAGAAAAAATTATAAAAGAAGTAAAGATTCCTGTTCAAGGAGGCCTTGATCCAAAAATATTACTTACCGATAAAGTTAATTTAAGGAAATCTGTTGAAAGATATCTAAATATTTTCAAAGACCATCCTTATATATTTAATTTAGGGCATGGAATATTACCTGAGACAAAAATTGAGTTAGTAGAAGAGTTAATTAAAATTGTAAGAGATTTTAAATGATTAATGATCACCCAAAAATAAATTATGGTAAAACAGGCTTGCTTCTCATTAATCTTGGCACCCCAGATTCTACTAATTGGTGGGATATTAGAAAATATTTAAAAGAATTTTTGTCTGATAGAAGAGTTATAGAAGTAAACCCAATTATTTGGCAAATAATTCTTAACTTGTTTATCCTGACCTTTAGGCCATCTAAAACAGCGAAAGCATATAAGAAAATATGGATGAAAGATAAAAATATGTCTCCGTTAAGATATTTTACAGTGATGCAAGCAAAAAAATTATCAGAACAAATTAAAGATGAAAAAATAATTATTGATTACGCAATGAGATATGGGAATCCAAGTATAAAAAGTAAAATTTATGAACTTCAAAAATTAGGATGTGAAAACTTGGTGGTTTTACCATTATACCCTCAATATGCAGCAGCAACAACCGCTACAGTATGTGATGAAGTTTATAGATCTTTAATGAGTATGAGGTGGCAACCAAACTTAAAAATTGTTCCTCACTATGAGTCAGAACCTTTATATGTTGAAGCAATAAAAAATAGTATAGTTAAAAAAATAAATGAGATAAATTGGAAACCAGATTTAATAGTTGCCTCTTACCATGGGATTCCAAAGAAGTATTTCGATAAAGGAGATCCTTATCACTGTTATTGTCTTAAAACCACTAGGCTGATTTCAGAAAAATTCTCTGATATAAAAATTACAACAACTTTCCAATCTAGATTTGGTCCACAAGAATGGCTTAAACCTTATACTGACAAAACCCTCGAAAGTTTGCCTGGCGAAGGAAAAAAAAATATTTTAGTAATTTGTCCAGGCTTTGCTTCAGATTGTGTAGAAACTTTAGAAGAAATTTTAATTCAAGGAAAAGAAAGCTTCATAAAATCAGGCGGTATAAATTTTGAAATGGTTCCATGTTTAAATGATAGCGAAGATCATATTGCGTTAATTAAACACTTAGCTATGAAAAATTTATAAGATATGATTAGTTATTCATTATTTAAATCTCTTCATTTAATTGCAGCAATATCATGGATGGCAGGTCTTTTATATTTGCCAAGAATTTTCGTATACCATGTTGAAAATTTTGAGAAAGAACAAGCCACTGAAATTTTCGAGACTATGGAGAGAAAGCTTTATAATTATATAATGAGACCAGCCATGATATTAACTTGGCTGTTTGGAATAATATTGATTTTGATAAATGGAATTGAAAGTTTTGGTTATCTTTGGTTACAAGTAAAGTTAGTGCTGGTTATTCTTTTAACTGTTTATCACGAATATCTTGGTAAATGCATGCGTCTTTTAAAGTTAAAAGAAAATAAAAAATCATCAAAATTCTATCGAATAATCAATGAAATACCTACAGTTTTGCTTGTTTTAACAGTATTTATTGTAATTTTTAAACCTTTATAGGGTTGAAATTTATAGATCAGTATATATATTAATTTTATCTAACAAACAAAATCCCCAAACATGAATATACAAGAGTTAAAAGAAAAAAGTTCTGAAAAGCTTATTACAGAAGCAGAAAAACTAGGCATTGAGAATGCAAGTACGCTGAGAAGACAGGAAATTTATTTTGCAATACTAAAAAAACTTGCTGAAAAAGGAGAAGAGATTACCGGTGGAGGAGTATTGCAATTACTCCAAGATGGTTTTGGTTTTCTAAGAGCAATGGAATCAAACTATTTACCTGGCGCAGATGATATTTATGTTAGTCCAAGCCAAATCAGAAGATTTGGATTAAGAACAGGAGATACTGTTGAGGGACCAATAAGATCACCAAAAGAAGGAGAAAGATATTTTGCATTATTGCAAGTAAGCAAAATTAATTTTGAAGAGCCAGATAAATTTAAACATAAAATTGCTTTTGACAATCTAACTCCACTTTACCCAAACAAACAATTTGTTATGGAAGTTGAAACAAATAAAATTGAAAAAAAACCTGATTTAACTCCAAGATTAATTGATCTAGTAAGTCCTATAGGAAAGGGGCAAAGGTCATTGATTATTTCACCACCCAAAGCTGGGAAAACAATTATATTGCAGAGTATAGCAAATTCAATAACTGCCAATCATCCAGAATGTTATCTTATGGTATTATTGATTGATGAAAGGCCTGAAGAAGTAACAGATATGCAAAGAACAGTTAAAGGTGAAGTAATTAGTTCTACTTTTGATGAACCTGCGCAGAGACACGTAGCTGTAGCTGAAATGGTAATTGAAAAAGCAAAGAGATTAACCGAACATAAAAAAGATGTAGTAATTTTGTTAGACTCAATAACAAGATTAGGAAGAGCTTATAATGCAGTTGTTCCAAGCTCTGGTAAAGTGTTAACTGGTGGTGTAGATGCCAACGCACTTCAAAGGCCAAAAAGATTTTTTGGTGCAGCGAGAAATATCGAAGAAGGTGGATCTTTAACAATCATAGCAACAGCTTTAATCGACACTGGCAGTAGAATGGATGAAGTAATTTTTGAAGAATTTAAAGGGACCGGAAATAGTGAAACTATATTAGATAGAAAAATATCAGAGAAAAGAATTTATCCAGCAATTGATATAACTAAGTCAGGAACGAGAAGAGAAGAATTGTTATTTGATAAAAATGATCTTCAAAAAATGAATGTCCTAAGAAGAATTATAGCCCCAATGGGATCTATGGATGCTATAGAATTTATTAATTCAAAATTAAAGAGTACAAAGAATAATGCTGAATTTTTTAATTCAATGAATAAACCTTCGTAAATTTAAACTTATAAATATTCCAATTCTTTCATTTCAGGTTTAAATTTAATATTTATTTCTTCAGCAATTTTTTTATCTAAAATATTATTCCAATCATTTTTAGGACCAAGATAAAAAAACTTTTTAATTTTACCTGTTTTATTATTTTTTACACTTTCAGAGAAACCTTTTGTTTTCTCCATTTCTTCTAATTTATCAAATGAACTTGAAAATATTGCTTCATCTAATTCTTTTTGACTAAATTTAGTATTCATAATTTTTTCTAAATAATCGCTAATTTTTTTAAATTCAGATTGAGGTTTTTTTATTAAGTTTTCGTACTTGATTAATAAGTAATTTTTCTGCATATTCTTCCACAATAGATAATGTGTTTTCCAGGAGCCAAGTATCTGTGGTAGAGGATAATCGTTTCTATCTAGATTATCGAGTGAATTTATGACACTTGTCTCATCAAACATAAAATTTTTAGCATCATTATAACTTTCCATATTATAATGATTTTTTATAGATGTAATTATGTTCCTTGGATCTCTTACGATATAAATAACTCCTAGGGTATTGTCATAATTTGTAAAGGAGTTTTTTTCTACTTGGCAGAGCAAATTGTGTGTTTTAAAAAATTTAATTTTTTTACTTAAATTAATTTTTTTTTGTGCATTAATCCAATTTTTGGACACTTGTTTTAAATCATTCACGTTTATTTTAAAACTTTCGAATTGTGATTTATTTGGGAATTGCTCTATATTTTTAAGATGATCAAGGTTAATTTTTTCTTTCTCTCTAGATAGCAATGATAATATAAAAAATCTTAACCAAGTATTTCCACTTTTGGGATATGAGGCAATCCAAATTATCATAAATTTTATATATATTATAATCTTATATATATAGAATTTATTAATTCAAAATTAAAGAGTACAAAGAATAATGCTGAATTTTTTAATTCAATGAATAAACCTTTGTAAGTCCAAAATTACAAATACCCTAACTCTTTCATCTCTTTTTCAAATTTTATTTCTATATCTTTAACTATTTCACTATCAAGAATATTTCTCCATTCATTTTTTATTCCTAAATTAAAAAATTTAATTTGTTCATCAGTATTTTTTTTATAAGGAGCTTCTGAGAAACCCTGTTTATCTTCTAGATTTTTTAATTTTTCAAACTCACAGTTTTTTATAGAATTTATAATTTTAGTTCTATCAGTTGAAGATTTGGATTTTGTTATTTTATTAATAAAATTAATTACCTTTGTTAATGTTGTAAAAGTTTCTGAAATTAATTCTTCATATTTTATTGTTAAAACAGGAAAAATTTTATTGTTTAACCAAGTACTTTGATTTAAAGGCCAAGACAGAAGTGGTTGAAATGCAACATATCTTCCATTTTTTTTAACAAATGTAGCCTTTTTTTTATCCAACATAAACTTTAGAGCATCCTTTGTGCTAAGTTGATAGTGATGAGATAGAGATGTGACTATGTTTCTTGGATCTCTAATAACATACACTGCACCAAGAGAATTTTCTTTATTTGTGAAAATATTATTATTTATTTTACAAAGAGCGTTGTGTGTTTTTAAAAATGTATATTTTTTTGATTTATTTATTTTTTCTTGTTCTTTTAACCAATATTTACAAGTATCCTCTGGCCTTTCAAAATTATCAGGATAACTTTTAAAATATCTTTCGCTAGGAAAAGCATCAATATTATTAAGCAATGTAAAATCAAACTCACCATTTGACGAATAATAATAGCTTGAAAGCAAAGCTCTCAGCCAAGTATTTCCACTTTTAGGATACGATGCTATCCAAATGATCATTAAAAATTTATATATATGATAAAAAAAAGTAGTTATAGTAAATTTTATGACGATATATGCTCTTTCGAG
>MDSV01025147.1_pt1 | contig 15001 bp, 12 predicted proteins | sample 810851 | NCBI WGS metagenome assembly MDSV01 (sample SAMN05326640, study PRJNA326480) | marine metagenome | isolation source: seawater | place: Atlantic Ocean: North East | collected 2012
CGCGAACGCGGCGGCTCGCGTCGCTCCGCGCCGCCCTGTCCGCCGCGCTCTCCGCCGCCGGGCGCGCCGCCAACGACGACGACGGCGACGACGACGGCGACGGCGGCGACGTCGAGCACCGCTACGCGCCGCCGCTCAAGGCGCTCGTGGCCGCGCTCTGCGACGGCGACCTCGACGCCGACCTCTATCCCGCGCTCGGCGGCGCGCCCGACGCCGCGACGCCCGCCAAGCGCGCCGCCGTCTCCGCGCGCAAGGCGTCGTCGCGCCGCCTCGCGCGCGCGCCGGCGGCGGCTGCGGGCGCGGCGGCGGCACCGGCGTTCTCCGGTCTGCGCGTCGTCGTCGCCGTGCTCGGCGGCGCCACGTACTCCGAACTTCGCGCCGCCTACGAGGTTTCGCGCGACACGCACCGCGAGGTCATTTTGGGAGGGTCGGCGCTCCTCGCGCCCGGCGGCTTTCTCGCCTCGCTCGCGGACTAGAGGATCCATCCACGGCGGCGGGGATTGTATATGTGTGCATCTTTGTCTGCATCAGCTCGAAGCCGGGCCGCCAACCCGAGCGAGCGATGCGTCGACAGGAGTGGGGCGTCTGATCACCGCTGCCTTGACGGGTAAGGTCGTTCCTTCACGAGTTTTTACCAAACTCAGACTCAGTTTGAGGAGATCCCGTCCCCGGGGCTCGGCTTCCAGGGCTCCCGCGCTTAGGGTGGGCTAGCGGCCTGTAAGACACTAGCAAGCAGACTCATGCTGTAGGCTCATCCGGTGCGCTGAACCTAGGTCTCCCGCGTTGTCGGGGCAGCCCGAACCGGCGTAAACGCGAGGCGTGGCGACACGAGCGCACATCCGTCGCTCCTCTACGGCCTCCTACTGCAAGCCGGAGGACGCAGCTACTCTCTCCACAGCAGATGTCAATGCGCGTCGCCCTGCTCGCGCTGGCGGCGTGGGCCGACGACGCGGTCGTCGACGAGGCCTCGCGCTGCTCGGCATGTTGCTCGATCGTTGCGGAGCTCGAACGGAACCTGGAGACGGAGAAGCCGCGCATGAACGTGGACCTGCGGAGGACGCTAGCCGGGAAGGACGCGGGCAAAGTCGTGGACTGGTCGACCTCGGAACTGCGCACGCTGGAGCTGTTAGAGGGCATCTGCCCGGCCATGGAGCACTACGGCGTGACGCGCATGGCGGACGGCGCCTACTACCAGCGCCACTCCGTGAGCGGCGGGTCCGTCCACGTGTCCGGGTCGATGACGATCGGCGGCGACAAGTACCAGCACGACCGGGGCTTCCTGCGGAGCTACTGCGATCGGGTGGTGGAGGAGCACGAGGAGCCCCTGGGCGAGGCGATCCGGGCCGCGGGGCTGGTGAATCACGCCCGGAAGAAGCGCAACGGCCTGGACGTCGGCAGCGCGCGGGCGGTGCTGGGCTTATCGGAAGATGCGGACGCGTCTGACGCGGCCGCCGCGTACAAGACGCTGGCGCGCGAGCTGCACCCCGACAAGGGTGGAAGCGACCGGGAGCGCTTCCTCGCCGCCGTCGACGCCTACGGGGCCCTCACGGGCCGGGAGCACCGGCCCTACGGTGACTTGTACAGATCGGTCTGCGTCGACGTCGTCGGCGCGTGCGCGTCCGAGGAGGACGTGGAGGCGTCGAAGCGCTTTTTCCCGCGCTACGACGGGTCCGCGAAGTTCCCGCCCGCGCCCGCGAAGAAGCGGAAGCGGCGACGGAGGCGGAAGGAGCTGTAACTGTGACGAGAGAATACCTTCAAAGCGAGCTATCCAAGATTTTTATAGAAAGGACGAACGAGTACAACGCGACGCAGCGACAAGAAATAACGTGGCTGGAGGAAAACGATCTCCCTCGAAAAAAAGTTTGAAGCCGATTTTAACGGAACGGGTTTTTGATATTGTGTGTATGGATAGTTTTCGAATGCCGATCGCATACAGGGAAAAGAAAGAAGTTGAGAAATTTGATTACAAAGACGTTTTATCCGGCGGGGCGAACCGGGGATATTTATATCAATGGTGTTTTCTCGCCATTGACGTGCATTCGAAAGTAGTGTTTTTGGAACATATTCATCAAAACACGATTTTTCAACAAGTCGCGAAAAAAAAAATAACAGACGATCCCGATGACGACCAATTTGCGGAAGAAAAGTTAGACGAAAGTAATCGGGCATCTCGTCCGCAAAGTACAGCGACGTGGGATGCGTTCAAAAAATTCGTGGAACGAATCAACAACGTGAGGAAATGGTACCACGTAAAAAATGGATTACCCGGAAAGTACAAGGAAATTCATCCCAAGCTTATTTGCCACGACAATGGATCGGAATTCATGGGGAAATTCCGAGAAGAAATTCAGAAAATGAACAAAAAAGATAAACAATTTTACAACGAAACGATAACTCCAGAAAGCCGAAGTCATTATAATGGCGTCGCAGAGCGAGCGATTAAGACGATACGTAAATATTTTTATTCAATTTACAATGCTTATAGAGAACAAGTCCCCGACGCGAGCGCTTTGGATAGGCGGCGCAACAAACAGAATCCGCCCCAACCAAAAAATTGGCACGTATTTCAACCGGATCCTGGAATGTACGATTGGACTTTGGACATACCCGAAGTTTTGAAACGATACAATTCGAGTTACCATTCCGTGATTCGAACGACACCAATAGACGCCTTGCTGGAGCGTGGAATTAGTTGGAAGGAAATCGAAAATCGTATCTGGAACTATCATTATGATCCGCAACATGGTCGATATAGGGACGTTCCATAATTTGCATCTTCCGGGAACATATAAAGCATTCGACAAAACCGGCCGCCCAAATATATGACGAAGAGGAAAAATGGATCACAAACAAAAATATCGACTTTTCAAAATGTATATGTCTATATTGTAAAATTGATTTAGAAAAAACTAGCGACGCGGCTATAAATAAAAAATTAAGAGACTTAAACAAAGACACACGTACTATTGAGTTAATGAAAGAAAAATTTATAAAAAAAAGTTTCACTACGTTTTATGATAGTTAAGTTGTTCCAATTATGATAGTTAGGTTGTTCCTATTAACTTGCATCTGTCGTCAAACGACGCGAAGTACAAATAAATGATTATTGATAACAACAAGAGTAATTCTCCTGAAGCAACCCATGCCGTAATTTGACGACTCTTCCGTTTATCCGCAACTTGGGTTGCCTTGAACAAATCATGTAAATTAACCATCTTTGACCCAAACGCGGATTTCCCCATTTTTAGCCGTTCCCTGAGTGGTAGAGAAGCACATACCCGCCGAGTCTTCCCCTCATTGTCCAATCTACCCGCTATTAATCACCGTGTTGTTGACTCTTCTACTACTCAAATCAAAGCTCTAATGCAGGTGCCAAGGTGATTCGCTCGAGCATCTCCGGTGCCCAAACTCCGAAATGAGCTCCAATATTCCAGACTCTGTGTTGCTTCAAACGTCGTAGACTTCACAGTGTAGCCTTTGACGGGGCTCCAGGACGACCACGAGTGCGCCATGGGGCTGCCGCAGGCCATCGTCCTCGGCCTGGGCTGCTGCGCCGGCGCGGCGGCCGCGGACGCATGCTCCGTCCTGGGCTGCGGGGCCCATTCCGACGACTGCGACTGTCGTGACGACTGCGCCGACGACTCCCACGCGACGCCGTGCTGCGACGACTACGTCGACGCGTGCGTCCTGGCGCCGACCGGCGCGCCGACGACGCGCGCGCCGACCGTCGGCGCCGCCGCGACCTGCGCCGCCGCGGCTGGCCGCCCGGCGGCGCTCGGCTCCTACTCGACCGCGGACGCCGCCGCCTTCGGCGCTTTCCTGGAGCTGGTCGGCGACAACCTGTCCGGCGCGGCCTTCGACGCGCGGCGCTGCACGCTTTGGTTCTTGCGGAACAACCCGGCCGCGCTCTACGAGGCGTCGCTCGCCGGCGGTCTGCTGCGGTCCTGGGACCTCGAGGCCGGCGGCTTCTACGACACCGAGGCGGTGGCGGTCCTGGACTCGGGCGCCGCGGCCGGCGGCGCGGAACTCAATTCCTGGAGCCGCGTCCGCTCGACGGCGTGGCCGACGCGCCCACGGGTTAGTCTCCGCCCAGGTCGCCATCTCCGAGGAGGATCTGAACCTCATCAACATCTGCGACGTGCGCGGGGGGCCCGTCGACAAGGGCCGCTGCTCGACGATAACGACGGGCCTCGTCTCGAGCGAGCACAACAAGGGCATCGAGGGCCTCGCGTGGGACCCGGCGCGCGCCCTTTTTTACGTGGCGGTCGAGAAGTACCCCATGCGCGTCGTGAGCATAGGCCTGGACGGCCGGACGACCGAACTATTCGACGCCGAGGCGCTGCTGGGGGGCGGACCCTGCAGCGACGTGGCGGGCCTCGCGTACGACGGCGCGAGCGACGCCTTGCTCGTGCTGTGCCAGGAAACGAACCGCCTCGTGCGCGTTGGGCTCTCTCCGGTCCGAGTGCTAGAATCGGTGGCGGTCGGTGGCACGCAGCCGGAGGGCGTAGCCATCGTCGGCGGCGAGCTCTGGATCGCGAGCGAGCCGAACGAGCTTCTCCGCTACGCATCCGGGTCGGCGGGCGGCGACGAGGGGACCGCCGGCGACGAGGGCGAGGACGCGGGCGAGGGGGGCGGAGGCGGCGAAGGCGGCGTGAACGTGGCGGTCGCGTGCTTCGCCGCGATCCTGGGTCTCGCCCTCGGCGCCGGCGCGGGGTACGGACTCAGCCTCTTCCGGCGGCGGCGTAAGACGACCGACGCGACCTGGGCCCGCGCCCACGGCGCCGACGCGCCCAACTTGCGCGATGCCGGCGGGCTCGCCCCAGGCAGTCCGTCGCGCCTCGCGCCGCCGGGGAGCCCTCCGACGCGAAGTGGCGCGTTTTACGAAGTCCACACCGGTGTCCGGACCGACATGACCTAAGAAATTTGTGACTTGCGGCGTTTTTTATTAATGCCCAGGCGCCCGCGGCAGAAGGAGAAGGCGGCGTCGTTCGCGACGATGCGGAGCGTGTCCGCGTAGTTGGACTGTTGGAGCCGTCGGCGTTGCACGTCGACCCGTAGCCGCCGAAGTCCATGCCCTCGTGGTGACGCCGCACTGACGCGGTACCTCGGTCCAAGGGTTTGACCCTCCGCCCGCGCCAAATACGGATCACCCGCACCCGCACCCCTCCCAAGGGGCTCCGGAAATATCCGGCCCCGCCCCCGCACCCTTCCGAGAAATCCGGGGCAGCCCCGTCCCCTTGTGTGACCCTGATTCGACGAAGCATCCCACGGAGAGCGAGGTGAGCGCAGCGAAGCAGCCCGGGGAGCCGTCAGCACGCGTGCAGCAGAGCCGCCCGCCGGTGGAGTGCAGCGGAGCAGCCCGCCCGCAGCGACGCTGCCGCCCCGCTCGCACCTAGACACGCGCCATCGAGCGGAGTTACTGTAATGGGCTGGTTCGGCGGTGCGAAGCCGGCCGCGGCCGCGAGCCATCGCAGCAACGGCGCGAGCAACGGCGCCGCGCGCGCCGCGGCGAGCGCGCCGGCGGTCACGCGGGAGGACAAGGCCAAGGTCGACGCGGCGGGCGGCGTGCCGGACATGACGGCTCTCGAGAATTTGGGGGAATGGTCCATGCTGCGCAACCTCGAGTTGAGACTCATCGGGAAGTCCGAGCCCTACACGCTGGTGTCGACCGTTTTGGTCGCGGTCAACCCTTTGAAGGAGACGGCGAAGCCCGACTTCAAGACCTTCGTGGACGCGTCGTGGGACCCGACGCGGCCGCATCCGAATCAACTGGCGGAGCTCGCCTATCAGCGCCTGCAGGGCGGGCGCGCGCCGGACCAGTCTCTAGTTGTGTCAGGAGAGTCGGGCGCGGGCAAGACGGAGACGTCGAAGATTGTCGTCAAGTATTTAACACAAAGAGGGACGGCCTCCGGGGCTGGCGATACGCAGTTGGCGAAACGGATCAGTGCGGTCTCGCCCGTGCTCGAGTCCTTTGGGAACGCGGCGACGATGCGCAACCACAACTCGTCGAGATTTGGGCGATTCGTCAAACTACTATTCGCCCCGTCGGGGAAGAAGGTCGTGGGCGGTGATGATTTGCTGTTAGCTGGAGGCGCCCTCGAGACCTATCTCCTAGAAAAATCGCGAGTCGTGCGGCAAGGGAGTGGAGAACGGAACTTCCACGCCTTCCACATGACGCTCGACGAGCGGCCGTCGCGCCAGTTGGGTGACCGCAAACTTTTACTTGATCCGTCCAAACATGCTCATAGAAGTATGCCCCCGTACGGCCAGAAGATGAAAGCAAAAGCCGGTTTAGAACATGTGCCCGAGTACCGAGCTTGTGATCAAGCTTTGGAGGCCATTGGCTTTGACTCAGCCACCAAAGCGGCGGCCTGGGATTTACTAGGTGGGATCGTCTCGCTCGCTGATGTCCAGATAAAGGTCAAAACGGATCAAGCGTCGCAGGAGGACATCGCTCATGTTGAGTTGGACGGTGCTTGTATGAGAGCCGCGAAGTTACTTGGGTGGGACGTCCAAGCTTTGTCGCAGATACTTTGTGAGAGAACGGTCAAAATGCGAAGCGAAGAGGTGACGGTGAAGCGAACGCCCGGCGAAGCGGCTGGGGCGCGCGACGCTGCTTGTAGGTGGCTCTATGGTGCTTTGTTTGAGAAGCTCGTGGTCCAGTGCAATGAGGCGCTCGATGGGGGCCTCCAAGCGAAAACGACGCGCTTCGTCGGCATCCTGGATATTTTTGGGTATGAAACGTTTGAAGAGAACGGCCTCGAGACTCTGTTAATAAACTACGCGAACGAATCCTTACAGCAATTGTTTTGCGACGCGATCTTTGCAGCAGAGTTAAAACTCTATGAAGATGAAGGTATATTAACGGAGGAGGACGCTAAAGCGCTCGCTCCCCCAGATTCCACAGCAACATTGCAGTTCTTAGCGGGGAAGGGGCACCCACCGGGCATCTTACGATTGCTCGACGCGCAGTGTGCGACTGGAGGCACGACGACGGGAAAAAAAACAGGCCAGGACGAGCGCGACTCGAGGTTCCTGGGCGAGGTCGCTAGGGTCCACAAGGGGAACACCGCCCTGGCCTCGACGAAGCCGAAGGATCGGAGGTATATGTTCCATGTGCAGCACTATGCTGGAGTTGCTGGATATACGGTAGTAGATGATAGTGCAAAAGAAGGCCACGAGGGCTGGGTCGTCACGAACCTGGACCAGGTGCCCGAAGGGTTAGCAAAATTAGCTCTGACGTCTACCGTATCGTTAGTCAAGGGTCTAGAGGCCGTCGGCCAACGCGCGGCCAATGAGAATCAGAACCGAAGGGGCAGTATGGGCAAGCCCAAGACCGTCGCGTCGCGCTTCGCGGCCTCCATGGGCGAGCTGACGAAGGTGCTGCGGACAACCGACTGCGGCTTTTGTAGATGCATCAAGCCCACGCCGAAAATGGTGCCGAACGAGTTCGACGGGCCCTACGTCGCCGAACAATTAAGAGCGCTCGGCTTGGTCGCCGCCACCGAAGTGCTCCGGGTCGGCCTCCCGCACCGCGTCGAGTACGTGTCGCTCCTGAACACGCTGCCGGCGGAGGCCAAGCGGGTATTGGCCGGCGAGCCAAACGATATCGTCGTGTCCTGCACGCTGTCCGCGTTCGACGTGCCCGCCTCGCACTTCCGGCTGGGCAAGACGCGGGTCTTCTTCCCCGCCGCGGCGTTGAGGCAGATCAACGACCTGCTGACGTTCGACCCCGCCCAGGACCCGGCGCGTGCGGCGCAGATCGCAGGCAAGTTGCAAGCGGCCAAGCAGGCCGCGCAGGACGCGCGGAAGGCGGCGCAGGAGGCCGTCGACGCGCTCGCGCAGGCCGACGCCGCCGTGGCGAAGGCGAGACAGTGCGTCGCGGCGCTCCCCGACGACGAACAGGCCGACGAGCATGCCGAGGACGCGCGCCGGGCGGGTCTCGACGCGCAGGCCGCGGGCTTCGAGGCGGACGAGGCCCAAGATTGTGCTACTCAAGCTAAAAACGCCGCCGCGAGCCAGCCCAACGCCCCGAAGGCCGCCGAGGCGGCGCGCGGCGCCCAGGCGGCCGCCGAGAAGGCCAAGGCCGCGTCGGACCAGGCGGACGCCGCCGCCGGGAAATGCGACGACGTGGCGGAGGCCCTGGGCGGCACGCGGCGGGCCGCCGCGCAGTGCCAGACGGCGCTCACGATCTGCGTGGCGGCGCGCAAGGCCTGCCTGTGCATGCGCCGCGTCCGAAGTGCGTCAACACGTACGCCGGCGCCGCGACCTCGTGTCCCCGTCGCCTGCTCGACGGCGCGACGCCATCGACGCGGCACTGCATCACATACAGCTCACGCGTCCCTATCGCAGGTCCGCCAAGGACGGCGCCGAGGCGTCCGTGCGCAAGCTCAAACTGAACGAGGTAACGGACCAGGTCCGGCGCGCGAAGGCGAGCGCCAGGGAGGCCCTCGACGCGGGCGCGGCCTGCGAGAAGGCAGCGGCGGTGGCGAGCGCGGCGCCGCGCGGCGGCGGCGGCGACCTGGCCCAGCTTGCAAAACGGTGCGCCGAGAAGCGCGAGGCGGCCTCCAAAGCGCACGTCGAGGCGCGAGCTTTTAGAGATGAGGCCCTCAAACACGCGGAAGCGCAACGGGCGGCCGACGAGGCCGAGCGTCGAAGAAGAGAGGAAGAGGAGCGGAAGGAGCGCGAGGCGGAGGAGCGGAAGCGGCGCGAGGCGGAGGAGCGGGCGCGGCGCGAGGAGGAGGCCCGCGTTGCGGCTGAAGCCGAGGCGTTACGGCGCAAGGACGAGGCGGCGAAGAGGGAGCACGAGGCCAAGATCGCCAAAGCAAAGGACGCCGCGGCGGCCGAAGCCTTGCGGAAGGCCGAGATCGTCCGCGAGGCGTGGGTGCGGGAGGCGGAGCGCGCCGTGCGCGTTCGCGCCGAGAAGTTGAAGCGGGCGAAAGAGAAGGCCGAGAAAGATGCCCAAGCGGCCAAAGCCTTCGCGGCCTTCGACGTGCCCACCACCAGACTATCGGACGTCCAGCCGCCCACTCCCCAAAAGCTCACGACGCGGCTGTCAGGGGGCTTCGCGGCAACGCCGCCCGCGGCGCCGCCGCCCGAGGACGACGACGAGGACCTCGGTTTTGACGACGAGGCCGGCTACGACCAGGACGACGACGACTTCGTCGAGGAGGCCGCCCTCAGTCCCACGAGGCGAGTCTCGGCGGAGTGGGTCGTGCAGCATCTACGAAAATTCAAGCGGTGGTACGTCGTGGAGCGACTCGGGAGCGACGGCAACGTGTGCAAGTACGAGGCGCCGCCGCCGCCGCCGCCCGAGATCCTGAACCGGCCGCACCCGCCCCTGCCTCCCCGGCGAGAATTGTACGCGCTGCGCGACATGGCGTTCCGCGGCGTGGACTCGTGCCCGGAGGACCCGGCGCCGCGCGACCGGCGCCCGTGCCTGCTGCACTGCGTCATCGCGCGGAAGAAGGCCACGCTGGGCAGCGCGCAGTTCTCCCTGTCGTGTCTGCGGGACGAGACGCTGCTGACGGCGAAGCTCGTGGGCAAGCACTGGCACCTGTTCGACGGGGACGCGACGTCGCCGTACGGGCGGGTGCGCACGCGCGGCGTCCCCCCGTCGATTTTCGCCTCGGGCGCGCCGTCGACGTTGTCGCTGCGACACCACGTGGAGGGCGCGGCGGTGGCGTCATCTCCACGAGACAAGACTTCTGCCCCACCATGCGCCATCGTCGATCGAGAGTACGCCGTCGCCGCGACGCGTCCTCGACCGGTCGCGCGCCGCGCAGATCCGCGAGGCAACCAGCACGTCGGCGCGGCCGGACGCGGAGATGGGCCTGTTCGGGCACCAGCGGGCGAACCGGGGCGGCGTGCCGCGGGAGATAGCCGTCGTCGTGGAACCGCCCGCGACCGACTCGTCGTTCCTGGAGTCGTTGGGCGGCGCCAAGAACCTGCCGGGCGGCCCCCTCTTCGATCGCTGCTCGAAGCACGACCCGCGGTTGGTGGTGTGCATGCAGCGGGACCCGGTCAAGAAGAACGGCAAGTACTCGCTCGACTTCATGGGTCGGGGCAAGGTCGCGTCCGTCAAGAACTTCCAGCTCAGCGTGGCGGCGGATCCCGGACGGAGAACGGGCAAGGCCGACCTCGTGCTCCAGTTCGCCAAGGTCTCGGCCAACCGCTTCCACCTCGACTTCGCCGCGCCGTTCACGCCGACGACAGCCTTCGCGCTGGCGGTGTCGACGTGCGTGACGTGATTGCAAAGCACCGTACCGTTCAGGACGGGAGCGCAGGGTATAGTACATAGTTTCAGGAATATAATTTAGTATCAATACTAACATAGGAAACTTAGACTGACGGTGGCGATTCGTTGCGGCCGTGACATGGCGCAGTTGCAGGTTTTTCCACTTGTTTTTCCGACGACTCGGACTGCTCCGAGCAACGAGTCCGCTTTTCGGGGGGAGGGATGAGAACCCAAAACTACAACTTGAACTTGAACTTCCTTGCTTCTCTACCTTGCTTCATTGTATCTACCGAATCGCTTCAGCTAACGAGGAGATGATGCCACCGATATGTATAGACGCGCCGGGGGGAGGGGCGGGGGGGAAACGAAACGCGGTCAAAGCAGCTTCTGGATGGCCTCCGCGAGCGCCGTGGACACGTGCGGCACCGCCGTGCGGACCGTCAGCCGGAAGGCGTTGGCAGCCTCGTTCATCTCGAGGCGGATCAGGCAGCCGACGGAGATCTTCTCGCCGCCCGCGTTCACCGCGCCCGTGCGCAACGCCGTCGCGCCAGACAGAATCGCGCCGCCGCCGTCGTCGACCTGTGTAGAAATCAACCAGTGAGTCGGGTGCACCCGATATTTCTTCACAAATTCAGAGTCCTCGGCGACGATGCGGCCGTGCCGGCTAAGTCGAGCGGCGAGAGACCACACCTTCATGCCATTAAGGAGACGCCCCGTCGATGATGCGAAGGCGCCGTGAAATTTTGATTTCCGCACGGACGCCGACGCCGTCGACGACCGCCACCCTCACCAGATCGGCCAAGCGCGGCTTCGCGAACGCCGCATTGGCCGGGCCCGCCGTCGCCGCGAACGTCACCATGTTTTCTAAACCGGGCGCGCCGAGCGTCGCCCAGCGCTGGACGAAGACGTTCGGGCTGAGTTGCACCGGTTCCAGGAACTTCGTGAAGACGCAGGGGAGGGCGAGCCGGACCTCGTACGGCACGCCCTGCGACCTGCGCGCGCGTCGAAACTGAGTTCTCTGCCCGATGGCGGGGCGGGCTGACGCCGCGCGCGACCGGAACGACACGACCAGCGCAGCGATGGCGTCGAAGGGCTTCATGCACTCGAGCATCAGCAGCTGGGCCGCGGCCTCGCCCGGCTGCAAGCTTGTGGAGGACGGCGCCCCGAAATCGTAGCGCAAGCCCGTTTCTCCGGCTTCCAAATCGGACCGCAAGGAGTCGATGGGCGTTGAGCACTTGTTGGCGACGCGCACCGTCACCCTCCCTTCCGAGCCTCTATAGTCGTGCTCGATGGCCACGGCGACGTGGGGATCCTCGTACAACACGCCTTTCATCCTATTGGCCCCCTCGGCGGCGCCCACGGCCAACGCGTCGAACCTGGCGTCCCCCAGCGTCATCTCCTCGACGACGTCCGCGCAGACGGGCACCGCCACACTCTGTGGCGGGACACCTGTCTCCATCGAGAGTGCGGAAACGTCGTCCACCAAGGCGTCGTGGGGCACGGGCGGCGGCCGCGTGGTGCCGCCCGGTGCGAACGGGTCCGCGGCGCTGTTGGTCGGCTGCGACGGCACGGTGAAGAGGTCGAGGATGTCCCGCGTCGGGGGCGGCGGCGCTGCTGCCCGGGCGGAACGCAGGTGGTCCTCGGTGACGACGCTCGTCCGGTCGTCGTCGTCCTCGGCTGCGCGGAGCGACGCCGTCCTCGACAAGACCGCGTCGAATTTCCCACGCCGGGTTGGCACCGCCGAGCGCGAGCATGTCGTCCTCGCCTAACAAATTGTTCGTGGCCATCTCGGAGGCGCCCATGCCCATCGCGGCCGAGTCGCCCGCGTCGCCGGAACCTTCGAGGTACAGGTGCATGATGGACATGAACTTCTCAATGTAGAACTCGACGGCCGTGGCTAATTTCACGGCGTCCCGCGTCCGGAACAGGAACTCGTGCCGGTCCTTGACGTCGAAGTCGGCCGACGTGAAGACCGAGGCCTGCAGGGCCGTCTTGCCCGAGTGGTGGAGGATGGACCTGCGCGGGTCGGAGCTGTGAGACTCGCGCACGCCGTCGACGTGGCGGCTCGATCCACAGCCGCCGCGGCGAGGGCGTCAAGGACACGGTGCGCACCATTTATATAAGTCCGTGTAGCACCAAAAGAACCGTTCGACCAATTCGTCCGCCGCCGTCACGGAGCACACGCTCACGCCCGACGCCGACACCTTGAGCGCGGTCGAGTACTCGTCCATCACGAGCTGCTGCGAGGGGTCGGCGCGCGGCTTCACTGTGAAGACCAGCTCGTCGTCGGGGACGATCGCCGTGTCCTCGTCGATGGCCCTCGTGACGATCTGGAGCCAGAGCTGCATCGACGCCTTGGACTCGGCGGACAGCGTCCACTCTCGTTCGATGGTGCAGATGTCGAACGAGTTCGGGGGGATGTCGTCGTGCCTGCTGACGGGCCGCACGAACGTCACCTTGCAGAGATCAATAATACGCCGCTCTCGCTCTTCGTCGTGGAAGAGCGGGCTCTTGGCAAAGTCCGCGTAGTAGCAAAGGAAGTGGCCCATCGCCGTGCGGTAGAGGACCGCATATCGTTTAATCCACGACTTGGCCAAACCGCCCTTCTTCAATAACCACCCCTGGTGCACGACGACGGAGTCCCAGTGGTTTTTGACGCGCTCGTTGATGGTCCAGCCCGTGGGCTTCTTGCCCTTGACCATCGAGCCGTACATCGAGCTCTTGCGCTTCGCGATACCGCCGTGCGCCTGGCCCGACGACCGAACTACCGTGCCCATCTCGTCCGTAATATTCAGGTCTCCGACGGGCTTCGGCGGCGCCTTGATCTCGCCCTGGAGCGTCGTGACCGTGACGACGTCCCGCCCGTGCGTCGACTGGAGCTTCGGGGGCTTCGGGGGCTTTTGGCGGTTCCAGAAGTGCTCGATGGCGTCCTTGAGGTGCAGGACGTCCAGGACCACGAAAAACCAGGTCGCGCCGGTGCGGAACGTGATCTCGACGCCCGACGTCGTCTCGCCGGCGTGGACCTGCGCGGTGTGTTTCCTCTCGCGCCGCGCGCGTCGGCGGCGTCGAGGATCGAAACGAGACGCCGCCGCCTACTTTATCGTGCACGACCCAGCCCGCCACGTCGTTCCAGCCGTGCGAGAGCACGGCGCGCTGGCCCTCGACGTAGACTAAGCCTGGTTGCGCATGCGTGCCGCACGACAGAGCTAGCTTAGATTCAAATTCGTGCAATTCCCCTTGCTGGTGCTCCGCGGCCGTGCCTTTTTGATAGGCATGTAACACCGCGAACGTGACGCCTCCGGTATGGATGTGCTGTAAAGCGAGCACGATGCGCTTCGAGCCGTTCGCGCGCGTCGGCGCGCCGGAGCCCGTGTGGCGCGCGATCGCGAGGTCGCGCATCAGCGCCTGCGGCGGCAGCTTGCCCTGCGGCCGCGTCGACAGGTTCGCGCGCTTCCGCTGGAAGGGCTTCGGCTTCGTGGGCCCGGCGTACGTCCCGCAGTACGCGAACGTCAGGTTCAATTGCTGCCCGGAGCCCTGGCGCGACAGCCCCCGTATCCGCAGCTTGGCCTCGCTCTCCAGCTCCAGCGAATTCCCGACCTTGACGACGACGAAGGACTCTCCCCCGGCGGCGTTCGCCGTGATTTTGACGGAAGAACAGGAGTGGTCCCACTCGAGCGTCTTGATGCCGTGGTACGGTATTTTTAGTAGAGTCCTCTGGTTCTCCATGAGTTGTACGGTATCAAATTTCATGACGAGCTCGACGTAGCGCCCGTCCCCCAGCACGCGCTGGACCGCCGCCGGCACGGGTACTCGCTCGCGCGCCGGCTCGACCATGCCCGCGGACTGGTCGATCAGGATCGCGTCGTAGTTGTGGTCGAAGTGGCCGATGCTCTGCGCGGCGGCGGCCTCGTCGCGCGCGGTCGACGCGCGGTTGCCCATGGTGTCGCCGCGTCAAAGGTGTCGGCGTCTCAGCTGTCGGCTTGTGCGCGCCGCGGCGGGCGTCGGTGCGCTTTGCATACCTGTTTCTAAGTCAGCTTGGGCTGGTTCGCAGCCGGCGGCGGTAGAGATTGCTGCGTGGGCAACAATATAACGCTCGTACTAGTCGCGTCCGACGCCTTCTCTGATTGGTGTTGACCCCGGACTGCAACTGGGCTGCCCGCAGATTATGGGAGCGAGATGCTCTGAGAGCATCTGGCAGCACCTCCCACCTGGACCAGGGTTGGGTTTGGCTGTCGCTGGCCGAATGCTGATCTCGCCCCGCAGCGAGTACAAGTCCTCGCATCGGCTGCGGGCCAAGGACGGCGTTGAGGAACCCGTTTTGCCTTTTTGGCCCAACTTCGAGAGGCTCTGCCGACTCTGTGCCGGGTTGATTTTGCGGCACCGCGCGTCGACGTCGGACCGTAGCTTGCGAACAGTGTTACGCCTTGCCATTGCCGAGGCGTGCCGGACAAGCGACGGGGTTCATGCGACGCTCCCTCGTGCCGCTCGTCGTGGGCGCCGCGGCGGCGCTCGAGGAGGTGCGCGTCGTCGGGTTCCTCGAGGGGCTCACGGACGCCCTGGCGGCGCACTACGCGCGGGAGGGCGCCGTGCTCGTCACCACGGACGCCTCGGCCGCCGCGGCGCGCCGGGCGGCGCGCGGCTGCCGCGCGGACCTCGCGCTGCTGCCGCTCAACGCGACGAACGACGCGACGACCGCACGGGAGGGCGGCGCGGGCGACCGCGACCAGGCGTGGTGCGCGGCCGGCGGGTGCGCCCCGCCCGACC
>MDSV01065980.1_pt1 | contig 15000 bp, 17 predicted proteins | sample 810851 | NCBI WGS metagenome assembly MDSV01 (sample SAMN05326640, study PRJNA326480) | marine metagenome | isolation source: seawater | place: Atlantic Ocean: North East | collected 2012
GGTTTAAACCAGCGGTTTGCTAAACCGCCGTACGCTTGAAAAGGTGTACCGAGGGTTCGAATCCCTCTCCTTCCGCCATTAATATAAAGGGTCATCTTTAAAGAAATTTTTAACCGTTATAGGGTTTTGCTCCAGTATATACCTATAAACATTATAATTTTCTAGAACTCGTTGTACATAGTTTCTAGTTTCCTTAAATTTAATTAATTCAATCCAATCCACATAATCTATTTGATTTTTTTGAGGATTTTTATTTATTTTTTTCCAGTATCTAACTCTTTTTGGGCCTGCATTATATGCTGCAATAGCAAATGGATACGATCCATCATATTCGAGAATAAGCCCAGCGATGTAATGTGAGCCTAGGTTTATGTTGTACTCAGGGTCTTTAGTTAATCGTGATTTTGAATAGGGTAGCTTAGCTTGCTTCGCAACAACTTTGGCAGTGTAAGGCATCAATTGCATTAAACCTTTTGCACCAGCCCAGCTATTAGCACTTAAATCAAATTCACTTTCTTGTCTAATAATTGATAATATGAAAGCTGTTTCAGGTATTTTTCTTCCATTTACGTATTTAGGAGTGCTAATTACTGGATAGTTATATTTATTATGAAACCTTTTTTCATATGATGCTAGTTTAGAAATTTGAATCGAGAAATCAAATCTCGAAATTTCAGTAGCTAATTTTGCTGCCAAAACCTCGCTTCCACTTTCAATATTTTCATTAGCGAGACCTCTTAATATATGTTTAGTATACTTGTCTTTTTTAATAGCGTTTAATAAATATACAAGTTTAACTAAATCTTTTTTGAAAAAACTTTCCGCATATTTTTTATCCACGTTCATTAACTCATTAAGTGCGAAAGTTTCTTTTGGATAAACTTTCATATGTGATAATTGACCATAATATGTTGTTATATATTTTGCGCTTTCTTTATACCAAAAATCTGATTTGTCTTTAATTTGCATCTTTTCATAAACTCTTCCTAACCAATAAGCACCTCTAGATAAACTAATTGGATAACCTACATTGTCATAAAATTTAATAAAATGTTCTTCAGCTAAAATTGGATCTTTTAAAAAAGTAAAAGCTATCCAGCCACTCATCCATTCAGCTTCTGCAAATTCAGGACCATCATTCATTCCGTGGTTACTAGATATTTTATATGCCAATTCGTATTTTTTTTTGTAGATTAATGATCTAGATATTATTGATCTTTCGTTCCACCACTTATCAGGTCTTACCATGTAATCTTTTGTATTTTTAATTTTTAATAAAATTTCTAATGAACTATCAACTCTTCCTCTTTTTCTCCTCCATTTTAATCTATCATAATTTAATCCTGCATCATTTTTTAAATGAGTCGGAACATTGCTTATTGCATTATCTACACCATAAGACTTACTCATTAATAAATGTCTAGCGGTATATAGTAACTGCTCGTTTTTTGGCAAATATCTTAACATTCTTCTTAGATCCCAATGTTTATTTTCCCAAGCTAAATAATCAGCCCTTTTAATATGATCTTCATTTGTAAGATATTTTTTAAATTTATTTCTAAAATATTTAAGTTCAGATTTAGACATGTCAGCGGTGATCCACCCACTTTTTATTTTGTTGATACCTTTAATTTCTTCTCCAGTTGCAATTAAACTCTCACCTAAAATCATTTCACCGTAACCACTTAATACTGGATTTTGTTTAAACCAACTTATAATTTGATGTGGCGAATAATTCTTGGTTGAAATTTTGTGTTCTGCTAAATATTTAATTCTACCAATTCTTGGATAATTTGCATTTCTATCAATAAAAGATTTATAATCAGCAAAACTTGCTTGATTTCCAGTAGTTAAAAGATGTCTCCACTTTATAAAATCGTATATAATTCTATTTTTTGATTTATATGCAATCTTTTCAGCATCAGTCCATCTACTTTTTTCGACTGCTCTTATTGCGTTAATAAGTGCATCGACCTCTTTTTTCGAAAAGTATTTCACTTTTTCTATTTTTTTTTCTTGTTTTTTAACGATTAGTGGTTTTGATTTGGGTATAATTACATCTATAATTTTTTTCTTAACAACTTTTTTCTCTAAAATATTTTCCTCTTTATCATTGGGTTTTTTCTTGGGTAAGATAGTATTGATTGTTATTTTTTTTTCGTCTGAATTAATAGCTTTTTTTGGTTTAATTTTAGGTAATATTAAATCAAAAGAATGCGCTCCTACTGAAACTATTGAAAAAAGTACAATAAAAACTATAAATTTTAAATTAATAATTCTCATAAATTTTTTAATGAATCTATAAACTATGTTATAAGTATTTATGTTTAAAGGATCAAATGTTGCATTAATTACACCATTTAAGAATAATAAGCTAGATGAAGAAGCTTATATTAAACTTATTAATTTTCACTTAGAAAATGGTACTAATGGTTTGGTACCAGCTGGTACCACAGGTGAGTCCCCAACCTTAAGTCATGAGGAGCATGAAAAAGTTATAGAAATTTGCATTAGAGAGGCAAACAACAAAGTACCAGTAATAGCAGGTACGGGATCAAACTCTACAGAGGAAGCTATTGCATTAACCAAACATGCTGAGAAAGCTGGCGCTAATGGAGCATTAGTTGTTACACCATATTATAACAAACCCACTCAAGAAGGATTATATCATCACTACAAATCTATAAATGACAATACAAACTTACCAATTATAATTTATAATATACCAAGCAGATGTGTAATTGATATGTCAGTTGATACAATGTCTAGATTATTTGAACTTAAAAATATAGTCGGCGTAAAAGATGCTACAGGTGATCTTAATAGACTTGACCAAACTTTAAAAAAATTAGGACCTGAATTTATTCAGTTAACAGGCGAAGATGGTCTTGCATTTGAATTTAATAAGAGGGGAGGGGTAGGCATCATATCCGTAACAGCAAATATTGCTCCAAAGATGTGTTCTGATTTTCAAAAATATTCAAAATCAACAAATGACGATTTAAAAAAAGCTGAAACAATTGACAAAAAACTTCAACCATTGCATAAAGCCTTATTTATAGAAAGCAACCCTTCACCAGTAAAATATGCAGCAAAACTTTTAAATCTGTGTGAAGAAGAAGTTAGATTACCATTAGTTAAAATAACCGATAAAACCAAAACTGAAGTAAAGAAGGCGTTAGAGTTTGCAAAACTACTCTAGATAATGAAAAAAAAAACCAATAATGGTTCAAAGATCATATGCTTAAATAGAAAAGCATCTTTTAATTATTTTTTTCATGACCTTATAGAAGCAGGTATTTCATTAAAAGGTTCTGAAATAAAATCAATAAGATCAGGAAAAGTAAACATCGCTGACTCTTATGCAATCGAAAAAAATTCAGAAATATTTTTAATTAATTCACATATACCTATTTATAAACAAGCCAGTTACTCAAATCACAATCCATATTCTGAAAGAAAACTGTTATTAAATAGAAGAGAGATAAATAAATTAGTTGGAAAAATAAACGAACAGGGTTTCACTTTAGTACCGACAAAAATGTATTTTAAAAAAGGAAAGGCTAAAATTGAAATAGCTGTTGCAAAAGGCAAAAGACAATATGATAAAAGACAGACAAAAAAAAATAGGGATTGGAACCGTGAAAAATCAAGATATTTTAGAAAATCAAGCTAAAATTGTTTATCTGGGACTTGGATCAAATTTAGGTAATAGATTAAACAATCTTGAAAAAACTAAACTATACTTACAATCTAAAAATCTAAAAATTTTAAAAGTTTCAAGTTTTTATGAGACTTTATCATGGCCCAATAAAAAATTTCCCAAATATTTAAATATTGTAATAAAAATTAAAACTAAATTTGATTTAAAAGAGTTATTTAATTTTATTAAAATTGTAGAAAAAAAAATTGGGAGAAAGAAAGATATAAAAAACCACCCCAGGGTCTGTGATATTGATATTTTGGATTATGATCAAAAAACCTTTTTTATCAATGATTACAAAACTAAAATCGTTGTTCCTCATGAACGTATGTCTGAAAGAAATTTTGTTCTAATACCTTTGTATGAAATAAATAAAAATTGGTTTCACCCTAAATTAAGAGTAAATATAGTTAATTTAGTATCAAAATTAGCGAATGACAATTTAACATCTATTAAATTTTTTTAAATAAGTGTTATAGTAATATATGCTTAAATCTGACGATTTAATAAATAAAGTTAAAACATATAACAAGTTTTTTAATCCTGAGACTTTGTCAAAAGCGTATAACTTTGCAGTTAAAGCTCATGAAAACCAAAAAAGAGATTCGGGAGATCCCTATGTAATACATCCTGTAGCTGTAGCAAATATCTTAACTGAAATGAGATTAGATAGTGCGACTATTGCTACTGGATTACTTCATGATACCATTGAAGACACTCACGCAACTTATCAAACTATTGAAGAAGAATTTGGAAAGGAGGTAGCAGACTTAGTTGATGGAGTAACTAAAATTACTGAATTTGAAAACCAGGCCATATCTAATACAAAAGCAGAAAATTTTAGAAAATTAATTTTAGCCACATCAAGAGATATCAGAGTCTTATTAGTTAAACTTGCTGACAGATTACATAATATGAGAACAATAAATGCTATTACAGATAACAAAAAAAAAGAACGTATAGCTAGAGAGACTATGGATATTTATACTCCGTTAGCAGACAGAATGGGAATGAATAGAATTAGAGATGAATTAGAAGATCTTTCATTTGACGTTTTAAATCATGAGGCACGAAATTTAATTAAAAATAGACTTGACGTAATTAAAAAAGATAACCTTAATAATTTTAATATTATATCTGATAATTTTAAAAATTTATTAGAAAAAAAAGGTATTAATTGTAAGATTTATGGAAGAGAAAAATCACCTTTTTCTATTTGGAAAAAAATACAACACAAAAAAACATCATTAGAGCAAATAACTGATATAATAGGTTTTAGAATTATTTTAGACAATGTATCAGAGTGTTATAAGGCTCTTGGTATTTTTCATACAGAGTGGAATTGCATACCTGGTAAATTTAAGGATTATATTTCTTTTCCTAAGATAAATAAATATCAGTCAATACATACATCAATTATAGGACCTAATAAAAGACCTATCGAAATACAACTTAGGACACCGCAAATGCATGAATTTGCACAAAGAGGTATCGCATCACATTGGAAATACAAATCATCAGAAAAATTTAATTCTCTTACTTGGAAAGAGTATGATTGGTTAAAAGATTTAGTAGAAATAGTTGGTAAAAATGAGAATCCAGATGATTTTTATGAATATACCAAGCTTCAAATGTTTAAAGAAAATGTTTTTTGTTTTACTCCCAAAGGGTCAGTTATTAAACTCCCTAAAAATGCAACTCCAATTGATTTTGCTTACGCCGTTCATACAGATATTGGCGATACGGCTATTGGATGTGAGATAAATGGTAAAGAAAGTCCTTTACAAGCGTTTATAGCAAATGGTGATGTTATTAAAATTACAACTTCAAAAAAAGTTTCTCCATCATTACATTGGCTAAGTATCACTAAAACTGGAAAGGCTAGAGCGGCTATAAGAAGATATTGGCAGTATAAGGAAAGCGACAGGCCTATTAAGAAAAAATTATACAATACAACACTTTGGATAGCATTACCAGATAAACCAGGTCAACTAGGTCAAATGACGACTATGGTAGGTGAAAATGGCCTTAACATTTCTAGTGTTGAAATGGTAGAAAAAACTAAGAAAACAATAAATTTTAAATTTAATTTGATTATTGATGATCTGAAAAACTTTACAAAATTGATAAGTGAGCTAAAACAAAAGGAATATAGTTTCAAAATTATAAGACACACAAATAAAAAAAATGCTTTCTTTAAAAGAATCTTTAGCAGTTTTAAGAAAAACTAATGCTCTAATTGAAGGACATTTTGTATTATCTTCTGGTCTTCATTCATCTAAATATATTCAATGTGCTAAACTGTTAAGCCAGCCTTATTATGCCAAAAAAATATGTTTTTCTTTAAGTCAGAAAATTAAAAAACACTTTAAAAAAATTGACTTGATATTATCTCCAGCTGTAGGAGGTATAGTAATCGGTTATGAAATTGGAAGATTATTAAATATAGAAACTATATTTTGTGAAAGAGTTAATGGTAAATTTAAACTACGAAGAGGCTTTAATATTAAAAAAAATTTAAACGTTTTAATAATTGAAGATGTTGTTACAACAGGTAAATCAAGCCTTGAATGTGTTGATTTAGTTAAAAATGCTAATAGTAAAGTTTTAGGATTTGCTTCAATAATTGACAGGTCTGAAAAAAATAAGTTAAAAATTAAAAAATTCAAAATAGTCTCACAAATTAAAATTAAAGTACCAACGTTCAAAAAAAAAAATATTCCTAAATATTTAAAAAAAATTCCAGTATCAAGTCCAGGAAGTAGAAGAATTAAATGATAAGACTAGGCGTAAATATTGATCATATTGCTACAATAAGAAATGCAAGAGGTGAGTTTCATCCTGACCCTTATACAGCTGCGATATATTCACTGAAAAATGGTGCTGATTCAATTACAATTCATTTAAGAGAAGACAGACGTCACATAAAAGATTCAGATGTTAAAAAAATATCAGCTAATAAAAAAATATTACTTAATCTTGAAATAGCTGCTAATAAAGAAATGTTTCAAAAAGCTGTCAATTTTAAACCCAACTTTGTTTGTTTGGTTCCGGAGAAAAGATCCGAAATAACAACCGAAGGAGGTTTAAATCTAAATAAAAAAAAAACTACTTTAAAAAAAATTATTGCCGGTTTGTCAAAAAATAAAATACGCACAAGTCTATTTATAAATCCTTCAATAAGAGATGTAAAAATTGCTCATACGCTTGGAGCTAATTGTATCGAATTACACACAGGATCTATATCTAATTTAGTTAAGGCAAATAAGAATTATAAAATTGAATTATCAAAAATTATAAAATGTTCTGAATATGGCTATTCATTAGGTTTAGAAGTTCATGCTGGCCACGGAATGGATTATAAAACAGCTAAAATACTTTCAAAAATAAAATATATCAAAGAATTTAATATTGGTCATTTTATAATTGGTGAGTCTGTCTTTTATGGGTTAAAAAATACTATTAAAAAATTTAAAAAAATTATTAAATAAAAATGAATATTTTAGGAAATGGTGTTGATATTGTAGAAAATATTAGAATTAAAAAGGCAATAACTAAAAAAAGTTTTATTAATAGAATTTTTACCAAAAATGAAATTTCAGATAGCAAAAAAAAAAAATTTAAAGCAAATTTTTTTGCAAAAAGATTTGCAGCTAAAGAGTCGTTCGTTAAAGCTTTAGGTATTGGTTTTCGAGATAATATTGATTTTAAAGACATATCTGTAATTAATGACGCAAATGGAAAACCATTTATTAAGCTTAATCCTAAAGTTAAAGATAAAATAAAAAAAATATTTAAAGTAAAAAAATATAATATTAATTTATCAATTTCTGATGAAAAAAATTATTCAATAGCATTTACAATAATTTCAGGTACTTAATGTGAAAAAAATTATAGTCGATAATATCAAAACAATTTTTTACGCTTTAATTATTGCTGTTATTATAAGATCCTTCCTCATACAGCCGTTTTTCATTCCATCTTCTTCAATGGAGCCTAATTTACTTGTTGGTGATAGACTTTTTGTAACTAAATTTAGTTATGGTTATAGCAAACATTCGTTACCTTTTAGTCCACCTTTGTTTAATGGTAGAATTTTTTTTTCTGAGCCTAAAAGAGGCGATGTTGTTGTTTTTAAAACCCCATCTGATAATAGAACAGATTATATAAAAAGGTTAATTGCTTTGCCAGGTGATACAATACAATTTATCGATGGAAATATATATTTAAACAACAGTGAATTAATTAAATCACTAATTATGAGAAACGGTTCGGTATATTGCGGAAGTAAAACCATAAACGTTAAAACTTTTGTTGAAAAACTGCCAAATGAAAAAACTTACAAAGCATCTTATAGTAATGATTACACACTTCAAAATACAGATAAATTTACAGTGCCTAAGGATCATTATTTTTTCTTAGGGGATAATCGCGATTGTTCAAAAGATAGTCGATTTTTATCAGAAGTTGGTTATGTTCATAAAGATAACTTGGTTGGCAAGGCTCAGTATTTATTTTTTTCCTCAGATACAAGAATAGCAAGTATTTTTTTTTTCTGGAAATGGCATGAGAGTTTAAGAGTAAATAGATTTTTTAAAAAAATAAAATAGTGAATAAAAAAATTAATCAGTTGCTGGAAAATCTTAATTTGAAGTTTAAAAATATAAATTTAATAAAACAGGCACTAACACACAAAAGTTACGATGCTAATTTCAATTATGAAAAACTTGAATTTTTAGGTGATAGGGTATTAGGTTTAATTATTTCAAAAAAGCTATTAGATTTATATCCAAATGAAAAAGAGGGAATTTTAGACAAAAAATTAGCATCATTAGTAAATAGAAATAAGTGTCTTTTAGTAGGTAAAAATTTATTTTTAAATAAATTCATTTTTATAGGCAACAAAAAACAAATTCAGACTGTAGAAAATAAAATTATATCCGACTGTACTGAAGCATTAATTGGAGCTATATATATTGATAAAGGTTTTGATTTTACCCAATCATTTGTTCTAAATCTTTGGAAAGATTTTTTAAAATTGTCAGATTACACAGAAATCGACTCAAAAACTAAATTGCAAGAGTATTCATTAAAAAAATATAAATCTTTGCCTATTTACAAATTAATTGCCATAACTGGCCCCAAACATAAGCCAAATTTTAAAATAGCAGTTAGATTAAAAAATTCAAAGTTTGTAGAGGGAACGGGATCTTCAAAAAAACAAGCGGAGCTTTTTGCAGCTGAAAATCTCTTTAAAAAAATTAAATTATGATCTGGCAAGATATTGGTTATTTACTTTATAAAAACAAATACAATGAAAATTCATCTATTGTTGATTTTTTTACAAAAAAAAGAGGAAAAGTTACAGGTATTATTTACGGTTCCACATCAAGAAAAATAAAAAGTTATTTAATGATAGGTAATAAATTTTTTATTAATTTTAATACAAAAAATGAAAATAAAATGGGTTATTTCAATGTAGAATTAGACGTATTAAATACACCATTATATTTTGAGGACCAAAAAAAACTTTCATGCATAAACTATTCTTTAACTTTAATAAGAACTCTTACAGTAGAAAACCAAGAAAATTTAAATTTATTTAACTTAGTCGCTGATTTATTTCGTTTACTTAAACATGATACATGGATCAATAATTTCATATTATGGGAATTAGAAGTCTTTAATAAATTAGGTTATAATCTTAACTTCAACGATTATGTTGTTAAAAAAAATACAAATGGCAAAACCTACTATCATCTTAAAGATAATGAAAATAAAATTATTCCTAAATTTTTAATAGACTCAAAACTTGATAATATAATATTAGAAGAAACCATCTTAGCAATTAATTTGGTTGGTGATTTTTTAGATAAATCAATTCTCAAACCTAATAATCTAAATCAAATAATTGCCAGAACTAATTTTGTAAATAATATTAAATAGTTTTTTTTAAATCTTTAGCTATTCTTTCAGCAAAATATGTTACAATTGCACAAGCACCTGCTCTCTTTAAGCTTATTAGAGACTCATAAATTGAACTTTCATTTATTATTTTATTTTTGATACCATTCATGATTAAACTATATTCACCAGAAACTTGATAAGCCATTACTGGAATTTTAAAGTTTTTTTTAATTAATGAAATAATGTCAAGATATGGCATTCCTGGTTTTACCATCACTATGTCTGCACCTTCTTTTATATCCATAGTGACTTCTCTTAAAGACTCATTCATATTTTTAAAATCCATTTGATATGTTTTTTTATCTCCTTTTAGAGATTTTTTTGATCCTACTGCATCTCTAAACGGGCCATAAAAATTTGATGCATATTTAACAGCATAAGATAAAATCTGAATCTCTTCAAAATTCTTCTTATCAAGTGCGTTTCTAATTTTACCTATTCTTCCATCCATCATATCAGAAGGCGCTATTACATCACATCCCATTTCGGCTTGTAAAAGTGATTGCTTAACCAAAACCTCTATAGTTTTGTCATTTAATATTTTTCCATCTTTTAATATTCCATCATGACCATGTTTTGTATATGGATCAAGCGCAACATCACACATAATTCCTATTTGATTTTTGTATCTTTTTTTAATTAATTTGATTGCATTACAGATTAAGTTGTTTTCGTTTATAGCTTCACTCCCATAGTTATCCTTTAAATCTGTTCGTATTTTTGGAAATAACGAGATCATTGGAATATTTAATTTTATTGCATTATCTACAACCTTCGATAAATTATTTACTGAATACCTGTATACACCTGGCATAGTTTTTATTTTTTCTATTTTATTTTTACCCTCTGTGATAAAAATTGGTAAAACTAGATCACTTGGAGATAAATTATTCTCCTCAACTAATTTTCTTGACCACGAGTATTTTCTATTTCTACGTAGTCTTAAACTTGGGTATTTTCCTGTGATAATCATTCTCAATTAAAATTTTATATGCGACAATAGTTATATGTATTATAAGTATAAATAAAGTATTAATTTTTAAAATGAACAATGTAACGCCTATTAATAAATTAAAGTCTACAAGTTCTGTACGAGACTTTCAAAAACAAAATATTAAGTTTGATATCGATAAACTAAAAAATGCTTGTAATGAGGTTTTAAAAATTAAAGGTTTTGATACTAGTTTAGGGATACCTCATTTCGCAGGCATTTCCTTAAACCAAATACCTGGAGATCCAGATTCAATTAAAGGTAACAATGTCAGAGGAGTATATTGGACGAAACCAGACTCAACAGGAATAGAAGTTTCAAGAGATGTTCAAATAGATGAAACCAAATATACAGAGTTTGTAAAAGAATTTGAACATACTTATTTTAAAGAAGTTTATGATGAATTAAAAAAAAAATATAAACTTGGTAGAGTAAGACTATTGCTAAAAGAACCAAGGTCAACGCTAAGCTGGCATAGAGATCCAGAACCAAGATTGCATATACCTATTTACACTAATCCTGGTGCAATAATGGTAATTGATAAAGTAGCAGAACACATGCCAGCAGATGGTTCAGTTTGGGTTACAAATAATATTAAATATCATAACGCATTTAACGGTGGTGAAGAGAATAGGGTACATTTAGTAGCTTGTGTTTTAGACTATAAATTTAATTAAATTTTATATATATTGTAAGCTTGAGAAAAATATTTATTTCATCTGATCACGCTGGTTTTTATTTAAAAGATAATGTTATAAAAAAGTTTTCAAAAAAAGAAAATATTATTGATTTGGGTCCAAATAGCTCACAATCAGTCGATTATCCAGATTTTGCAAAGAAACTCTCAAGAAAAGTAGCATCTTCTAAAGGAAGTTTTGGCATACTTATATGTGGATCAGGAACAGGAATGGCTATAGTAGCTAATAAAACTAAGAATATAAGGGCCGCTATGTGCTTTAGTGCTAAAAATACGCATTTATCAAGATTGCATAATAATGCAAATATCATTACATTAGGATCAAGATTGATAAATAAAAATCAAGCTTTTAAATTTATTAAAATATTTTTAAAAACTAAATTTGAAGGTGGAAGACATACTAAAAGAATAAAAAAAATAAATTAGGAGTTATTAATGTCTAGTGAAGGAAATTATTCAGACACTTCTTATAAAGATTTTTTTGAAAAAAAATTAGAACAAATAGATCCAGAAATATATAAAGCAGTTAATGATGAATTGGTCAGGCAACAAAATCACATAGAGTTAATCGCGTCCGAAAATATTGTTTCTCAAGCAGTACTTGAAGCACAAGGATCTGTACTCACAAACAAATATGCAGAAGGTTACCCTGGTAAACGTTATTATAATGGCTGTGAGCACGTTGATGTAGCAGAAAGTTTAGCAATAGAGAGATTGAAAAATTTATTTAATTGCAAGTTTGCAAATGCACAACCTCATTCAGGAGCACAGGCAAATGGAGCAGTCTTTTTAGCGCTGCTAAAACCTGGTGACACGATAATGGGTTTAAGTTTAAACTCAGGTGGACACCTGACGCACGGATCAAAAGCCGCTGTATCAGGAAAATGGTTTAACGCAATTGCGTATGAAGTAGATAAAGAAACAGAGTTGCTTAACTATGCCGAAATAGAAAAATTAGCTATTGAACATAAACCAAAATTATTAATTGCTGGAGGAAGCGCATATTCAAGAGTTATTGATTTTAAAAAATTCAGAGATATAGCGGATAAAATAGGAGCGTATTTTATGGTTGATATGGCTCATTTTTCAGGACTAGTAGCTGGAAAAGGTTATCCTAATCCTGTAGAGCATGCTGATGTTGTAACCTCAACCACTCACAAAGTTTTTAGAAGTGCTAGAGGAGGAATTATTTTAACAAATAAAGAAGATTTGGCAAAAAAATTTAACTCTGCTGTGTTTCCTGGTTATCAAGGAGGACCTTTAATGCATATTATAGCAGCTAAAGCTGTTGGTTTTTTGGAAGCTTTGAAGCCTGAGTTCAGAGAATATATTAGATCAGTTTTAGCAAACGCTAAGATATTATCTGAGACTCTTAAAAATAATGGTTTTAAAATTTACTCAGGTGGCACAGATACACATTTAATGTTGGTTGATCTAAGACCTTTTAATGTTAAAGGTAATATAGCATCTGACAGTCTTAGCAGAGCAAATATTACTTGTAATAAAAATGGTATTCCTTTTGACACAGAAAGTCCAATGGTAACATCTGGTATAAGATTAGGCTCTCAAGCAGCTACCACAAGAGGTTTTGGATTAAAAGAATTTGAAATAATAGGAAATTTAATTACTAAAACTATCAAAGGTCTGTCAGAAAATCCTAGTGATAATACAAAGATTGAAGATGAGGTAAGAAAAGAAGTTGTTAGTTTGTGTTCGAATTTTCCTATATACAAACACTTAAGATAATTAACTTTAAATATATTTATGATCTGTCCATGTGAAAAAAAAGGCGAAACCTCAGTTGTAGATTCTCGCCCAACAGAGGATGGTACAGCAATTAGGAGAAGAAGACTTTGTTCTTGCGGTGAAAGATTTACTACATTTGAAAGGATCCAAATAAGAGAACTTACTGTTGTAAAAAAGAATGGTAGAAAATCACCTTTTGATAGAGATAAGTTGTCAAAATCAATTTATATAGCTCTCAAAAAAAGACCTATCGATACCGAAACAGTAGAAAAATTTATAACAAAAATATCAAGATCGCTTGAAGAATTTGGTCAAAATGAAGTTGCATCAAATACGATTGGCACTATGGTTATGGAAGGTCTTAAGGAAATAGACCCTGTTGCCTATGTAAGATTTGCATCAGTTTATAGAAATTTTAGAGAAGAAAAAGATTTCATTCAATTTGTAGACAAGATTGATGTCTTTAAAAAAAGATAAATTCTCGATTAGAGACAAACTATATATGAATATAGCTATTAATTTAGCTACTATTCAAAAGGGTAAAACTGGAGAAAACCCTTATGTTGGTTGTGTAGTTACTAAAAACAATCAGATAATTTCATACGGCTCAACACAGACAAATGGCAGACCGCATGCTGAGGTTGATGCTTTAAAAAAAATAAATTTTAGAGCAAAAGGCTCAACAGTGTATTTAACCTTAGAACCATGTACACATTATGGAAAAACACCACCATGTGTAAATGTTTTGATAAAATCAAAGGTGAAAAAAGTTATTTACTCAATCAACGATCAAGATAAAAGAACTTTTAATAAAGCTATAAAATTTCTCAGATCAAAAAAAATTGATACTTCAAAAGGTCTATTAAGCAACAAAGCTTCTAAATTATATAACCATTATAATTATGCAAAAAAAAATAAAATACCTTATATAATTGGTAAGTTGGCTTGCTCAAAAGACTACAAATTTCTTTATAATAACACTTTAATAACAAATGAGCATTCTAGAAAAGTGTCTCATTTATTAAGATATCAAAATCAGGCTATTTTAACATCTTATAAAGTAATTAATTCCGATAATCCAAAATTAACATGTAGATTAAATGGTTTAGAACAATTTTCTCCCATAATATTAATTATAGATAGAGATCTTAAAGTTAATGCAAACTCATACATATTTAAAAATAAAAAAGCATTAAATAAAATTATATTTTATAATTCAAATAATTTAAAAAAAATAAATAAAGTTAAAAAATTAAAAAAAGTAAAAATGATCAAAGTCGATTTTGATAAAAAGTATAATTTAGATTTAAATAAATTATTAAAAAAAATATATAGTTTATCAATATATAGTGTAATAGTTGAATGTGGTAAGGAGTTAACCTCTAAAATGATTACAAATAAATTATTTAATGAATTTTATCTTTTTAAGAGTGAAAAAAACTTTCGCCTAGTTAGAGATAATGTTTTGAGTATAATAAAAAAATTAAATAAAAATTTTAAAAAAAAGATGTTTGTTGACACTTACTTGGATAAAAATGTACTAATAAAATATTTTTAATTATGTTTAATGGAATTATATATAATCAAGGAATCTTAACAAAAATTGTTAAAACCAAAAAAGGTTGTGATATATTTCTAAAATCAGATATCAAGATTAAAAAGAGCAAAATAGGTATATCAGTATCTTGTGATGGTGTTTGTCTCACTTTAATTTCTGTAAAAAAAAATATTATTCAATTTTATTTATCAAATGAAACACTTTTAAGATCCAATTTTAAAAGAAAAAAAGTAGGTGATAAAATTAATCTTGAACTGCCATTGAAAAATGGACAAGATATTTCAGGACATATATGTCAGGGTCACGTTGATACTGTTGCAATGATTAAAAACGTAAAA
>MDSV01235469.1_pt1 | contig 15000 bp, 19 predicted proteins | sample 810851 | NCBI WGS metagenome assembly MDSV01 (sample SAMN05326640, study PRJNA326480) | marine metagenome | isolation source: seawater | place: Atlantic Ocean: North East | collected 2012
AAATTTTTTATCTGTATTAATAATACTATAAATTTCATTAAAAAATGCGATTTATTAGTATGTAACGATATAGAAAGTTTTGAAAATATTGATTTTGAAAATCTTAAATATTGTAAAAATATATTAGTGCCGTATCATATTCATATAAATCACAGGTATAGCGATAATGTAACCTATAAAACAGTTATTCAAAAAATAGCTCCTTATTTTAGTGGAAATTTAATAGTGTATAATTTGAATAACGCAAAAAAAAAATATAATGAATTTATATCATTCGATTATCATACGAAAACATCAGTGCATACAGGATTTGCATTTATATCAGCTTATTTTAAAAATATTGAAACAGTTGATTTTTATGGTTTTGCAAAAAAAATAAAAAATATTGATGAAAGAGAGATAAATTTATATATAGAAAAAAATTTAGAAAATCATCATTTTAAAAATTATAAAGGATATATTAAAGATATAAATATATTAAATAATAAGTTTAGGAAAGGGAACCTTATTAGTTATAGATTAAATTAATATGTATTAGTAATATAATATATATATATAAATATGCACAAATTTTGTTTTATTATCATTACACATGTTCGAGAAGAAAAACATAACATATTTTGGAATGAGTGTTATGATAATATACGGAAATTTTATAAAGAAGAGAAGATATATATAATAGATGATAATTCAGTATATCCTCCTGAAAGACATGGTAAATTATATAATGTTGAAATTATAAAAAGCGAATTTCCAAAACAACGTGGAGAGTTATTACCTTATTATTATTATTATAAGAGAAACTTTTCAAAAAATGCCGTTATACTGCATGATACTGTATATATAAATTCAAAAATTAATCCTTTATATCTTGAAACAACAAAATTTCACATTTTATGGAATGCAAATCATAATCGAGATCATGCAAATGGAGCTAAGGAAAGAACTTTAAAAATCTTAAGTAAATTAGATAATTCAAAACAACATATAGAAAAGTATAACACTCCTTCAAAATGGGATGTTTGTTTTGGAGCAATGAGTATTATAAATTTAGATTATTTAAAATCTGTATTTGATAATACAAATTATTTTGAGATTTTATTATCTGAAATAAAATCTAGACCAGATAGAATGTGTTTTGAAAGAATTTTACCAGTGTTGTTAACAAAAGGTGAAAAAACAACTATTGTAAACGGTGATATTAAAAAACATCAAAAATGGGGAACTACATATACAATGCATAAACAAAAAAACACATTAGATAAGAATATGTATAAAATATGGGTGGGTAGGTAATATATTAATAATTCTGTCTTATAATTGATATAATAGTATCTATATCTGAATTTTTCATATCGGTGGTGCATGGTAAACATAGGATTTTATTATAAATGTCTATAGCATTTTTTGTATTTTTCAATGGATGATAATATTTTCTACAAAAAATATCCTTTTCAAACATGGTTAATCTTACATTATCATTAATAACTTTTATAATATTATAGTATTATAGTATAATGGAATCACTAATTCATTTTATGAATAAAGATGGTTATAAAAGTATGACTAATTATGAAAAAAAATGTATTAATACGTTTGTAACTTTAAATCCAACGTTCAAAATAATATATTGGACAAATAATGATATAGATATTTTTATGAAAAAAAATTTTAAAGATAATTACAACGATTGGATAAATAATAATAATGGTTTTAGAGGTAATTTAAAAAAATGGGATACCGCTCGTTTATGTATAATTTATATATATGGTGGATTTTATGCAGACAATGATTGCACAAATTTATTATCATTAGAAAATTTATTAAAATATTCCTTGGTTTTAAGAAAACCGGTTTACAGATGGAGTCGTACCTATAAACTATTCTCACAATATTCTTTGCCACATACTTGTAATGCTTTTTTTGGCGCAAAAAAAAACAATATTCATATATTAAATATTATTAAACAAATTTTTAATAATTATAAAAAGGATAAAAATATGCATGTAGGATTAGCGACAGGATGTTTATTACTAGGTAGTTATGTAAATCAGAATATAGAAAATAATGAAAATAATGAAGATGAAAATATTTATTTATTAAATTATTATGAATTTAAAGAAGGACCTGAAAAATTTGATTGGATTACAGATTCCTCTTTATTTGATAATCTATATGTGGTGCATAAAATTAATGATAATTTTTCTATAAACAGATATTTATGTTTTAAAGAAAAAATTAAAAGGTAATATTTATAATATTAATTGTTTTATTTGTTAAAAAATTAATATTAGTTTTTTTTATAATGGAATGTTGTGATTTTAGTAATAATAAGTTATATTTTATACATATTCCAAAAACATCTGGAAGTTCTATTAATAAATGTAAAGCATTAGAAAATTTAGGTCATTGTTTTAATGTTCCCAATGTATATAGAACCCCTTGTAGTAAAAAAGGATTGGCTGGGTGGAAAACTGATTACTTTCCTTTATGTAAATCATTACCTCTAAAACGTCATATATTGACCATTATTAGAAATCCATTTGATATGCTGGCATCATACTATCATCACAGAAATCCTCCAAAGTTAAATAATAATACATATAATGAATCTGGTTGGGGTGCGGTTAATTACAAACATAATTTCCAATCTTTTAAAGAATTCATAAAAGCATACTGCGATATAAATTTTGAATGGCATGTTCCAGCATTGCATAAGTTTTTATATAGTCAATTATTTGATACCAATGGTAAATGCGTTGCTGATATTATTATGAAATATGAATTTAGATCTGAAGGTATAAATATTTTAAATAAAAAATTACACCCAACCAAGCAAATACCTAGTACAAAACATAAAAATAAGGGGCAACATAACAAAAATTACAAAGAATATTATGATAAGGAAATGATTAAATTAGTTGAAAAAAAATGTAGCAGAGAATTAAAATATTTTAATTACAATTTTAATGGAAGTACAAATAAAGATATATTTATATTTAATTGTAACATAAAATATGATCTCGCTACAGATAAAATAATAGAATAATAATTATATATATATATATATATATATTATTTTATTGTAAATAAAACCATATTGATGGATTAGCATCCTTATGAATTATCTTTGTAATACCATTTTCTTTCCTATAATTATTAATAATAGAATAATTAGTATTTAATGCTTTAGAAACATTATAATGTTTAATATTGTTTGTTTTTAAAAAGTCTAAAACTATTTTACCTTCTCGATAAGGTTTTATTGCACCCTTTTTATCAAAAATATCATGAATACCTACTATAATATGTTTTTTATTTTGTTTGCAATTATTTAATAATGGTATTAATAAATTATTAATGTAATTATGAGCAAATTTCTCTGAATGATCGCTATCTATAAAAAGATAATCTATATTATTTAAATCCCATTTAGAATATTCGTTTGTAACATCACCTAAAGTAAAATTCCATTTTACATTTTTGTAATTTAAACTGTCTATAAACGGTTTACATCCTCTATCTTCAATATCATATGATGACAAAACAGAACTATTATTGTTAAGTTCTAATGCATTCAACATTATTGATGTTGACCATCCAGTACTAGGGGAGAATTCTATAATATGTTTGGGTTTAAAATGTAATATAAATAATGATGTTATTTCTGCTTCTATATCATCATATGCAGGACGTCCATAATAATAATTTTTTTGCATATTATTACGGATAATTTTTATTTCATTCAAATATTTATTATATAATTTTTTTATAAAATCATTATTTAAAGTTTCTGTCATAGTTATACTAAATAATAATAAAAAATATTTTTGTTTTTACACTAATAATTTACTCATTTCACCATCTTTGTTAACTTCTATAAAATTATTGTCTTTTATATCATGACAAAAATTTTTAATTTTTGGATGCGTAACTAAGCTAATAATTTTTATACCTAATCCATACGCAATCATTTGGCTGTGACCTGCAGTACAATATAAAGTATGAATATTAGAAAAATTTTTTATAATTAAACTTTCGTTGGCACAATTGTTCATTAACAAAGGAATATTGATATTATTTTTCTTTAAAAATTTATAGAAATTGTCACTACCATCATGAGACAAATACAATATTGGTTTATTCTCATTTATACATTTTTTCACAAGATCAAGCATTATTTTATAAAAGTTACTCTTTCCGATTTTGTAATACCTTCGCCACTCACGATCGTCTTTTATTTCTATTCCTATATATTTTTTGTTCTCTAAATTCATTCTTGGTTTCATATATTTTTCAGCATACCAAACTGTTTCACACATCTCATATGATATTTTATTTCTATAATTTTCACCAATTATTTCAATTAACTTTTCTACATCATCATTATGTCTTAATGTAAATCGTACACTTTTATTAATTAATGTAGTTATGTTATCTATAAATATAGGAGTTATATTATGGTCTTCTTTTGAATTATTATTTGGCATACAAATAGTCTGATTAAAAAATAAATTATATCCAATTGATAAAACATATATAGGTTTTGTTATTTTTTCTATATTTGTTTTAGAAATATTCCATTGCCAACAAGATATTTTATTGGGGTTTGTATCTGGTAATATTAAACCACCACCACCAACCAATATGTAATCATAATTATTTATTTTTTCAATATTTGCGTCATTGTACAGTTGCGAATTTCTACAATCATAGTCTGTAAATGTAACATCATTTGTTTTTAAAATTATTTCTTTAAAATATTGCTTGTATGCTATTCCAATCATATAATCGCCGCTATTTTTTTTTGCATTTGAAGCATATATATGCGCAATCTTCATATAATAATTCTATAGAACTTTATTTTGGCCATTTTGACGTTTAACCGTCCCTTTTTCAAAATTATCTGTAAAGATATTATTTTTTCCAAAACCAAATGAAACTAATATCCTTTGATGCGGGATATGTCTATCTGTTCCTCTATGTGTTATGCGTTGATCAAAAATAATAATATCTCCTATAGCAGGATTTAGTTGATGTACGTTTTTAATATTAATTTTTCTTTCTAAATGACTACCAGGTATAACTTTTAATCCATGATTATCATTACTATGGTCTTCTAAATATAATAATACTTTTACGATTTCATGTTTTTCGCCATCTACTTCATTCCATATATCGCATGTTTCGTATTTTGCATGTTCTCCGTTTAACTTATCTTTATGCCAGCCAACAATTCTATTGATACCAATGTCATTGTGACTGCAAAAACGATAATTATTATCAAAAATTTCACTTAATATATCATTAATTTTTTTATTATTTTTAATTTCAGCTACTTTTGCAAGTTTTGAGTGTTTTATAAAATCAGGTATAGTAATACCTTTGGCGTTAGTAATACATTTATTAGTTTTTATATAATTCATAATGATATTTTTAAATTCTTGAATTTCAGAGTTAGAAAATACATTTTTAACGATAAAGAACCCCTTTGTTTGTAATTCTTCTTTGTACATTATATTATATAATGTATATAATATTTACAGGCCTTTAATTAGTTAATGTTTATGATTTAAGTATTTTTATTGGTATATTTGATAAAGGTATTAAAGGAGTTGAACCTCCAAATGTATCGGGTAATTCTTTTTCATGAATGTATTCTTTTAATGCAGGTATCCATATTTCTTTTCTATTGTAAATAAACATTCTTTCTTTTGTTTTATCATCTAGCCAATTTTTAAAAATTGTCCAAAAAAAAGAAAATGCGCGTGGAGCGTTAATAATAAAAATACGATTTAATCTCCCTGGATAATTGTTTTGAGAGATGTTAACTAATTTTGCTATAAATTCCATGGATAATTTTGACATACTAGATATGTTCCAACCTTCTGCATTTATAACAAATGTCCATTGATGTACTTTTTTTTTTAATTTAATTGTTTGATTATTAAGTAATTTAATCATTTGTTCGTTAATCCAAACTAGATACATTAAAATTCTATCTATTGATGATATAGTTTGTTTTTGTATAATTTCATGAAATTTTACATTACCCCAATGTGAATATAAAATTGGAGAATGATTTTTATCGAAACCTTGCAACCAACATGGTAAATGATCGTTTAAAACAGAAATGTCGCGCCCTAGAACAGTTGATGCATCTGTATTTACTATTGGTAAAACTTCATTATTATACCAATTAACATGTTCTCGTATCATTTGTAATGTTTCATATAAGTCATAATTTCTTGCTTCTAAAAATCTCTCCAAGTAATCGTCTTCTAACTCTTGAGTTACTTGTAATTCTTTTTTAATATCTATTTTTTCCAGATTTATAAAGGCTTTTATATTATTTATATTTTCATGCATAATACAAATAATATATTTTAATATTTAATTGAATTTTAAAATTGAATTTAACATATTTAGATATATGATATTATAATGACAACAATAATAATATCAAAAGAAACTGCAAAAAACTTATTTGAAACAAATCAAGAGTTTTTAAAAACCATTTTCAATGAAGAATGTTTAACTATAATGAAACAGTTATATAATCCAAAATATGATAAAACTAAAAATATTTATCATTTTATTGATGTTTATAGAAAAATAGTAAATAAAAAATGGAATGACGATAATAAGTATTTTAATTTTAATTTATTAAATAGAGTAAAACAAAATAATAATATAAAAGTTGTATGGGGGGATTGTTTAGATTTATTGAAACAAATGCCATATGAAAGTGTTGGTCATATGGTAACTTCTCCTCCCTATTATAATGCAAGGGACTATTCTTTATGGGAAAATTTACAAAGTTATTTAGATAACATGGAAGAAATAATAAAGGAATGTTATCGAGTATTACAGAATCACCGCGTATTTGTCTTTAATGTAAGTGATGTAGTAGATAACGATAAAATGGATAAGATAAATGCGTTTGGAAAAAGAAAGATACCTTTACCGGCGTATTTTATAATGATGTTTGAGAGATGTGGATTTACTTATGTAGATGATATTATTTGGGATAAAGGAGAGGTACAGAGTTCAAGGCATAAAAATGGTAATAGACCTTATCCATTTTATCAGTATCCTTGTAATTGTTATGAGCATATATTGGTATTTCATAAACACAGATTGGAAAAAGATTTAAAATATCCATGCAATGAATGTGGTAGTTTAAATGTAAAAAGTAATAGCTATACACATAAAGGGCTACGTTCTTGGGAATGTAGAAATCCAGGATGTACTAAAAGTGAGGCAAATAGAGGAAAACGATTTTCTTTGAAATCGATTACTACACAAAACCAAGTGGTTAATGAAGAAAATATTATTCCAGAAGAGTTTTATAAAGGAATAGACAGTTGGCGAAGAGATATACACAAGTTGTCACCGGTAATAAAAATAAATAATAAAAAAGAAAATAAGTTAGGTCATACAGCACCTTTTCCTATGGATATACCTGAAATGTCAATAAGATATTTTAGTTATAAAGGAGATATAGTACTAGATATGTTTTCAGGTAGTTTTACAGTACCCATAGTAGCACAAAAGCTAGAAAGGATAGGAGTTGGTTTTGAATTACGAAAAGATCTATTTAAAGAATGCATTACTAAAAATTTAGATAATTATGAATGTAGTTATGAAGAAATAGAGTAATTTATCAGTTGTTTACGTCTTTTAATAATATTTTCTTGTTCTTCCCAATATTCTTTAACCGTAAAATGTTGTTGGTTCATATTTCCCAGGTGTGTACCCCAAAATAAATTATTAGGTCTAAATGACGATAGTAACCCTTTATTTTTATCGTATTCCATTGTTTCTTTTTCTACTGCAATATTATGGCAAATATTCAATGCATCTTTATCATAACACTTATCCATTCCAAATTGTTCAAACCGAATAGGTATACATCTGATAGGATCATATAGCATTCCATTTATTATACAATTAAAATCCTCATGAAGTGTATCAAATAAACTTTTATCTTTATAATAAGTTTCCTTAAGATGAGTTTCAAAACTTGCAAAATATTTATCACGTAATCCTTGTGGAAAATCTATAGAACACATCATTTGATAAAGAAGCGAAATTTCTATATCTATTTCTACCTCTATATTTGGTATAAAATTAAGACTATCAGTAAATAGTTGATACTTACTAGGTATTTTATCACCATTCCAAATATGGCTTCTCTCGCTTTGTTGTTCGCCGCCGGAAATAAGATAGTAAAAATGTCCTTTTAACCCATAATTTCCTTTATATGTTTGTCCTTGTTTTATGTTATTAGGATTTCTTTCAATAAGTTTCCATCCATTTTTTTCTATTATTTCTTTAAACTCTGTAAGTTGTTTTCTTTCTTTGCTTGAACCAGATGCACCGCGTTGTTTTGTAAGTGTAATAATGGCTACAACATTACTAATTTCTGATGATGGTTTATTTTCATCTACTCCAATATTTTTCATGAGATGTTGATCAAGTTCATCGACCGGAATTTCTTTTTGCTGTTTTTCTTTTATTTCTAAAAACTTATCTAGAGATAGGTTAACAACAACACCACTCTGCATATTAAGTAAATGTTCAAGTGTTAGATTATTTTTTTTTATCAGATGATAAGGAAATAGTGAACGGCTACGTTTTGACACCCGTTGGGTAGACAAAATACCAGTAACACTAGCTTTACCTGTAGCATTTTTTATTTTAGTCTGTGCATTTTTATTGGGTAGTTCTTTAATTAATTTATTGATAACATTCTTTGTTATATTTTGTATTTTGGGTATATATTGTATTTTGGGTATATTTTGTATTATTATAGTGGGTTGTGACATGATTTATATATACTAATTTATTAATATAGCTATTTCAATTTTTATTTAAAGATAAAAATAGCTTTATCTATTATACGATGCCCAGAGAAATATTAGAAGAAATTGAAGATAAGGAGGACCTTTTAAGTATTTTAAATAAAAATCCAGGTGTAGTAGTGATTAAATTTGGTGCTGAATGGTGTGGTCCATGTAAATTTATAAATAGTGAGGTGCATGATTGGTTTGAAAAAATGTCTGATAACGTAATATGTTACGATTTGGATGTAGATAAAAATTTTGAAATATATGCTTATTTAAAAACAAAAAAACAAGTTTCTTCTATTCCAGCTATTTTAGCTTGGAAGAAAGGAAATACGATGATAGGACCCGATTATAGTGTAGTAGGAGCAAATAAAGAAGCAATACAGAGATTTTTTGGTCAATTTACAAGTAAATAAAAAATACGATTATTATAATGGATAATCTAGATTTAGATATCAATAATTATAATTTAAATGATATATTAGGATTATTTAAATTATCTATAAATATTCAAGAAGATGATATGAAACGGGCAAAAAAAATGGTTTTAATGACACATCCAGATAAATCAAAATTGCCACCGGATGTATTTTTATTTTACTCAAAGGCTTATAAAATACTTTTTTATATTTATCAATTTAGAAAACAAAATAATAATAAATCTACTGATTATGCAGGATATTTAGATGAATTAAAGAAGGATATGGTAGAGCAAGATAAAATTAAAAAATTTACAAAATCAAATGATTTCAATAAAAAATTTAACGAGATATTTACATCAAATAAAATGCATGATGATGAGTATGATAAAGGATATAATGACTGGTTTTCAAGTGACGAAGGTATAAATAATGTAAAGATACATAATTTAACTCAGTTAAATAATGCAATAGAGACAAAAAAAAGAGAAGCAAGAAGTTTAGTAAGACATAAGGATTTTTCACCTTTAGGGAGTAATTCTAATTATGGTTTAACAAGAGAAATTCCAGATAGTTATGGTTCAGATATATTTAGTAAATTTCAATACGAGGATCTTAAAAAAGCCCACAGTGAAAGTGTAATACCTGTATCTCAAGAAGATTTACTGCAACGTCAACAATATTTAAATGTAATGGAATTAAAATCAAGCAGAGATTTGCAAAATACTAATCCTATGAATAGTAATGATGTTAAATTATTTTTAAAGCAACAAGAGGAAAAGAATATGCAAATAGGATCAAATACAGCCTTTAGGTTAGCCAAACAATCTCAAGAAGCAACTCGAATAAACAATAATATTTCTAGACATTTTAATAGAATTTTAAATTAAATATATTTTAATAATATATATGATTGAATTTATATTAAATCGGTTTTATTTATTTATAATAGCAATAATATTAGGTGTGTTTTATAAAAGATTTTTAGATAAATATGAAAGAGAAGATGATATAAAAAGATATGAATTGATAAGACATTATTTGTTAAATGAAACTGATATAGCTAGATCAACACTGCCTATATTATGGATACATGTTCCATATGAGTTAAATTCGCGATCATGGATTTCTTTCAATTCAAGAAGTAGTATGGAGTTAAATTTATCTTATATACAATTATCTATAGCAAGTATTATTAAACATTGTGGAAGGGATTTCAAAATATGTTTAATAGACGATAAGTCTTTTAGTAAATTAATCCCTGATTGGAATATAGATATGGATAGAGTTGGATCCCCTGTAAAAGAAAAGTTAAGATTTTTAGGTAAATTAAAATTATTAAAGTATTATGGAGGACTGTTTGTACCGCAATCATTTTTATGTTTAACTTCTTTAAAATCAATGATGGATGAAGGTATTAAAAATAATTTACCATTTATTTGTGATAAAAAAAATAATACTTTAAATGGTGGTGATTTTATAGCAGGTACAGAAATAATAGGTGCATCTAAAAATAATCCACATATAGATAATATTATACGTTCAAATGAATTACTTATATCTCAGGATAATACCCAAGCATCAAATATAGTAGGTAAAAACGAACAAGTATTAAATACAATGATTAATCAGTCAAAAATAAATGTTATAGATTCAAAGCACATAGGTGTAAAAGACATAGACAATAGACCAATTGGTTTAGAAGAGTTATTTTCGAGAGATTACATTAAATTTGACAGTAAATTATATGGTATTTTAATACCACACGATCAACTAATAAGACGGCATGCATACAATTGGTTTTGTAAATTATCAGAATATGAGATATTCCAATGTGATAATATTTTATGTAAATATTTTTTAATGAGTAATGAAGTTATTTAAAAAAAAATATAGTATTGAATGGAATATTTTGATTTGTCGTATTTTATGTTAGATGTTATAGGAATTTTATTGTGTTTACATATTTGACGAATTATGGTTATAAGTCTATTGTATGTAATATTTCGTGTTAAATAATGTTGTTTTGAGTTGTAATAGTATTTTTTGATAGTTTTACAAAAATTATCTATTAAATTTAAAAACATGGCTTTTTTAAAGGAAGCATTTGATATAGTGTAAAAATTTTCATTTTTAAATAAATAAATAGAATCTAAAAAATCAAACAATATATTATTAGGTATGTTAGATTTAAATAGTTGTGTTGTCATTTTCTTTTATATTATTATTTAATAAAATAATAATATCATTTGTAAATAAGGCTAATTCAATCTCATCTTCATGTATATTATGAAAAACTGTTATGTATTTACATATTAATTTAACAATTTCATATTTATTATTATCTTTTATATGTTCATTATATTTTATGTAAACAAAATAGCTATCTAATATATCCATTACGGAAAATCCACGATCTTGTAATTTCATAATAACATGTATAGCTTGTTGTAAATTATTATTTTTACATAATTCTGTAAAATTATCAAAATCGTTATTACAAATATTTGTACAAATAGTAGTAACGTTCTCTTTTTTAATGGGTTTATTAATTAATTTTATTTTTTCTAAATAATTAATCAATATACGTATAGAGTTGTTTGATAATTTTATAAGTTCTTTTTTAGCATCATTATCAATAACAAATCCTTCTTTATTACTAATTTTATTAAGTATATTTTCAAGTGATCTTTCATTAGGTTTACTTATTTTGATAGGATTTAATCTTGATTGTATACTTTCAATAACTTTTTGTGTATTAGTACAAGAGCAAAGAAAGTGAACGTTTTTTTTGTATTTATCTATACAATTTCTGAACACTTGTTGGCTTTGTTCATTAATTAAATCTATGTCGTCAATTACAATGATTTTTTTTAATTTATTTTTTGTAGTTTGACAAAAAGTTTTAACCTCAGTTCTGAAATATTGTATTCCTTGTTCATTTAAATTATTAATATAGAGAATATTTTCATTGTTTGTTATATCTGTATTTTTGAAGTATTTATTTAAAATAATATTTATTAACGACGATTTACCTGAACCAGTATTTCCGATAATTAATAAATTTAACTCATTTATATTTAAAATCAAATTTAATAGTATTATTAAATTACTATCTAGTTCTAGCTCATCTATAGATTGTGGTTTATATTTAAAAATAAAGGTTTCGTCCATAATATAATATACGTTGATAAGTATTTAAGTTTTTGTTTATATAATTTATTAGAATGTCAAGAAAAGATTATTATAATACCTTAGGAATTGAGAGTAATTCTAGTACAGAAGCGATTAAAAAGGCATATAGAAGTTTATCTATGAAATATCATCCAGATAGGAACCAAGGAAATATTGAGGCTGAAGAAAAGTTTAAAGAGATCAATGCGGCTTATGAAGTTTTAGGAGATGCGGATAGTAGAAGAAATTATGATATTACGCAGAAAAATCCTTTTTTTAATTTTGATCATGGTAATTCTGGCAGTGGTACTGGTATTAGAATTCCGGTAAATCCTGATGATATCATAAATATGATGTTCGGTGGATTAAATGATATTAATATGGAAAATTTTGATCAAGAATTTAGATTTCCAGGTGGTTCTGCCAGAATATTTACAAATATGCATCATTCTGGAAATCCGTTTAATCCACATGTATTATTAAAACCGGAACCTATTTCAAAATCTATTACTATTACAATAGAAGAAGCATATTCTGGTTGTAATATACCTATAACAATTAATAGATGGATAAAAAATAACAATAAACAAAAAATACAAGAGCAGGAAACAGTTTATATTGAAATACCCAAAGGGATTGATACAAATGAAATAATAATGATTAAAGAAAAAGGTAATATAATTATGCAAGGAGATCTTAAAGGTGACGTTAAAGTAATTATAACTATTAAAAATAATAGTAGTTTTATTAGAGATGGAATGGATTTAATATATCATAAAACTTTATCACTTAAAGAAAGTTTATGTGGATTTTCATTTGAATTATTTCATGTAAACGGAAAAACATACAATATCAATAATACAAAAACAAATATTGTTGGTAATAATCAAAAAAAAATAATTAATAACTTAGGTATGGTTAGAGATAAAACATCTGGGTCACTTATTATAGAATTTACTGTTGAATTCCCAAAAACTTTATCTATAGAAACCATAGAAAAGTTAGAAAAATTACTTTAAATATTTTAATATCGTATCTATATATGATAGATTTATTATTACTTTTTATTGCTATATTTGGATCCTTTTTTTTATTTAGTGTTCCTATTATTAGTTTTGTAATAATCACTAGTATCATATACTATATGAAAAGATTAGCAAACCCTTCTCCAAACTGGTTAGTAATAATATTGTGGGTATTAATATTTATATACATTGCTTATAACATGTAATAATAAATAAATAATAATAGGTATTATTTATTTATTTAAGAAATTCTTTTTGTTTGACAGTTTGTATCTACAATATAAATTGAATTTTCTGTCATAATAATGTATTCTTTCTCTACTTTAAAAATCTTATTAATTGGACTTGTGTATTCATCTTCACTTTTAACTAACAATTTCTCACCATCATCTTTTACACCAATTATAATATTACTTTCTACAGATGCAGACCAGTAATCTAACATAATTGGACGATCCTCTACTATAGATAATTTTGCAGCATGTTGTAATGTTAAATTACCAGGCAATCTAGAACTAGCTTCTGTAGTCTCAGAACTATTCATTATAAGAGTTTTTTCCCTTTTTTCTTTAAATACTTATTTAGTTATTAATATAAAGTGATTATTATATATATTATAACATGGAAGAATCTATAACTGATGAAAAATGTTATAATGACAGTATTAAAGAACCGTTGGGTGATATTTATGTAAAATATATATTACTTATAAAAGAATATATATCTCATTTTAATCAAACTTATACAAATGATAATCAGTTATATTATAAATATTTGTTTATAAAAGGTTTACAAGTAAATTTAACCTTATTTAACATGTTATTTATGTATTTGAAAAATTTAGATGTTACTTATAAACATTGTCAACAAGGTTTTTTTTATTATGTAGAATTTATAGGTCAAATAGGAAATGATAATGGGGGATTTTTACAATTGTCTTCTAAAGATGCTGTATTATTTGTTTATAAAAAAACTATTTTTGATATTAACATAGAACATAAAAAAAAACATGAAATTACTTCAATACATGAAAAAAAAATACTTAATATTGTAAATAAATTTTCTTTAATTTTAAATAGTATATTTGAAAAAATAATTATTACAGAAAAAATATCTAGTGAGAAATTATATTCATATATAGATAGGATAATATTGTTATGCAATTATATACCTAATACAGATATTAATATCGCTAATAATAAAATAGAAATTATATATAAGTTTATTACAAAATTAACAACAATAGATAGCGGAATAGAATTATACTTGGATTTATTACAATTATTTTTTAAGAAATTAAAAAAAAATACGTCCATCGATAATACAGACAATATTATAAAAAATATTAATTTATTAAATTACGATAATACTAAAAAACCTACTTTTATTATAAATTCATTATTTTATGGGATTTGAGATATCTTAATATATTTTTTTCTTCTTTTTTTCTCCTTTTTTTCAACAATAGTATCATTATTTCTAAAAATTTCCTTATATTCTGTTATAAACATTTCTTTTAAAAATTCATAT
>MDSV01073799.1_pt1 | contig 14999 bp, 8 predicted proteins | sample 810851 | NCBI WGS metagenome assembly MDSV01 (sample SAMN05326640, study PRJNA326480) | marine metagenome | isolation source: seawater | place: Atlantic Ocean: North East | collected 2012
CGCTCTTCCTCAGGGTCGAGCAAGCTCCGTAAGCGCGGTAAACCCTCGCTGCAACGGAGGACAACAGGTCAAATTTTAAGCGAACAAGGTCAGAGACGAGCAGCTCAGGCCGTCAGTTGCGACAGGGAGCCTGTGCTGTCGGCAAAGCGGTCCGTCTTCAAACCCATGGCCTGCGCCTGTGTTAGCCAGAGGTTGGCCAGCGGCGTGCCACCCTCAACCTTTTGATACTTACCGCCCTCCTTGGGCACCTGGCCCGAGTTGGCGGAGAGGTTGATATGCTTGCCCGTGGTGAGCCGGCCACCGCCGGAGCCGGCCACAATAATTGGCAGGGCACTATACTGGTGCGTGGCACCATCCCCCAAGCCGGACCCATAGGTGAAAATCGTGTTATCGAGGAGGGAGGTTCCATTGGCCTCCCTGATGGTTTCCATCCTCTCCAGAAGGTAGGCGAACTGCTCCATGTGGAATTGGTCGACCTTGAGCAGGTCGTCGATGTATTTGCCCTGATTATGGGACATCCCGTGATGACTGCGCGGTTTTTCGAAGAGGCTCTCGAATAGATACGGTGTGTCCCAGCGCTCAGGGCCAACCATGAAAGTGGCCACATTCGTCAGACCTGTCTGCAGGGCCACAACCATCAGGTCCCCCATCAGACGGATATATTCCCCCCGCGGCAAATGAGCCTCCGGGGGTTCCTCGATTCTGGCCTTGGCTAACTCTCCCCTCATCCTCTCGAGTTTTTCCGTCTGCTCCTCGATCGTGCGGATGGAGTCGAAATACTCATTGAACTTCTGCTGGTCACTGTAGCCCAGTTGACGCCTGAGAGAACGAGCGTTCTCCAGCACGAGATCCGTGATATTGCGATAGGCCTTGATCTCCTTGGTTCCGAACAGACGCCGGTAGGCCTCCCGCGGATCACGCAGGGAGGGCGCAACATGGCCGGTCCCATACCACGAGATGTTGTCGAAATACATCGACTCCTTGTTGTCCTTATGACTGTTGCAGCTGAACTCGAGAGTCCGGAACGGGGTATTCTCCCCGGCCGTGTCAGCAATGATATGGTCAAGACTCCGGTCGAGAGGATAGGGGGACTGAGTCACCTCGAACGCACTGGCACTGGTGAGAAAGCAGGAGGCACACTGCGCGTGCACGTCCGTCCCCGGCTGGAAGGTCCGATCCATCCCAGTGATCAGCGTCACCTTCTCCCTCATCTTCTCGAGGGGCTTCATGGTGGGCGTCAACTCAAGAGGACTCACTCCCACCGGGATCTGCCTGACGCCCTCCGCCATCTCCTTCCGGCTCCCGGTAAACTTCGGAATGCCCGCTGACGCCTCCCCAGGAAAGAACCCGCGGCGCACTACCCCGATCGGCACATAGAACCATGCAATACGCTGGGCGGGTTTAGCGACAGCGGCCTCCTTCCCAAAACTCTCCATCCACGGAAGGGCCAGAGTGGCCCCACCAATACCGCGCAGGAAGGATCGTCTTGAAGCAGGTCTCACTGTTTTTTCTTTATAGCAGGTTTTGATTCACCAGATGAGGACGTTTTTCGCGAAATCCCACTCGATCTGCTCACGAACGGCGCGCTCTGCACCACTCCCTCGATCAGAGTTCTGATACGATACTCATCCGAAATCGTCTGCGCAACCAGCTTGTCGAGAGCTGGAGAATCCGCCGGGGTAATCTCACGCCCGAGGGCAAAGGAAAGCAGATGCTCGGCGAAACCCCGGGTGAACCTGTCCTTTTCTTCCAGGAGGGCCTGCTTGAACTCCACCACATTGCTGAACCTGTGCTTCCGGAAAAGTGTCCCCGAGGCATCGACTTGCCTGCCGTTTTCGTATTTCTCACGCCAGCGCCCGACTGGATCGAAATTCTCAAAAGCAAATCCTAGGGGATCAAGCTGCGCATGGCAGCCAGCGCAATCGGCGCGCTCGCGATGGGCTGCAAAACGCTCCCGAATAGTGAGGGTCTCCGTTCCCTCCTTCTGCTGTTCCAAGGGTGGCACATCCGCAGGCGGGGGCTCAGGCGGATCATTGAAGATCACCCCCGCGATCCAAGCCCCGCGCGTGATGGGCTTGGTCTCATCCGGGCCGGAGGTCATGGTCATCACCGCCGCGTTGGTGATCACCCCCCCATGCCGCTTATCGGAGACCGGTTGACGCTTGAAGTTCAGGGTCACCGGTCCACCCAGCCTCTCCTTGGTCGGTTCCCCGTGCCACTTGCGCAGGCGAGGTGTCCGGTAGGTGTAATCCGAGTCGATAAACTCAAGGATCGAGCGATTCTCAATAAGCACCGTCTCAAACAACAGGAGCGGTTCCATCATCATGTCCATGCTGGTCCGGTAATTGGGAGGGGCATAATAGAAATCCCGGTAGATCGTTTCATCTGGAAGCGATGAAATGATTCGTTCCAGCTGCAGCCACTGGGACGGGAAACTGTCACAGAAGCGCTTGAGCTTCCGGTCGAGCAGCATCCGCCTGACCTCTCCGGCCAGCACCTCCGGCTCGACCAGCTTGCCACTGGCCGCCAGCTCCAGAAGCTTTTCATCCGGAATACTCCCCCACAGGAAGAACGACAGGCGGGAGGCCAGTTCGTAACCGTCCAGCAACTCCGCTTCACCACCTCCAGAAGGCATGTCGTAGAGGTAGAGGAACTGTGGCGAGGCCAGCACCGCTGAGACCGCTTCCTTCATGGCCCCGGAGAATTCCTTGCCGGACTGAAGCTGTCCCATCACGTGCCCGACGTAGCTTTCCAGCAGGCCTTTCTCCACCGGTCGACGGAAGGCCCTGCCAAGGAAGACCCGCAATCGCTCGCGCACCTCGCTCTCTAGTTCCTCCTTGTTGCCGGGAGGGGCAAAAAACTCCTGCCAGATTCCCACTGTCCGCTTATCGAAGTTTGAGCTCTGCACAATGCGCCGACTAAGCTTGAAAAAGGCCTCCATCAGCATAGGAGAAAGCGTCAGATGATCGCCACGGTTATCAAAGCCGTGCTCCGCGCGCAGGTCCTGCGGAAAGGGTCCTACCCCCGCCAGCCGGGGCTCAATGAGGGCCGATTTACCAAGCTGGCGGCTGCTGACTACCAGCTGACCGGGCATCTTGCCGGTTTCCGGGCGGAAATAACCGGAGCGGTCCCGCATCATCTTCTCCGGGAGAGGAAAGACCACGACCTTCAGTTCCAGCAGGTCCACCACCGCATTGTTATACTGGAACCGGTTCATCCTGCGAATGGGCGTGGGCGCAAATCCCTTCTCCGCACTCGCACCGGCATGAAGCAGCTTGCGCAGTTCCAGCAGCAGTTGCTCGCGCACCCCGGGCTTGAGTTCGGGTTCTTTCTCCGGCGGCATCTCATGTTCATCGATGACGTCAATGATCGTCTCCAGACGTTCAAGATCGGAAACCAAGTCCGCGCTCCCCTCAATCCTGAGTAAATCAACCTTGCCCTTCACCTTCCCATCCTGGCCGTGGCACTTGACACAGCTTTGCTGGAAAACAGGCCGCACTACTTCTGAAAACACCCCATCATCTGCGGCACGAATACCTGTCGGATGCCAGGCCACGAGGCACAGGATCCAACAAGCAGTTGTCTGTCGATTCATCATGTGGGGCCACCATGTTCGCGCATTTTACTCTCACATAAAAGGACACAACCAAGCCGCACCCGGACAGCCCCGGGATCGGGAGACTCGCCTCCCACCATCTCCAAGAGGCCAAAAAGCCCTTTAATGCTGAAAATCAGTGAGTTATGACCCTATCTCTATCCGTCTACTTGTTTCTCTCTTCGAATTGGGTCGGGGGTCTCTACAGGAGTCCGCTGATGCTCATTCACAATTAAAACGATTTGTGATCGGCTTAGTGGGCAGTTTTTTCATAGGCTCTGCCAACCCCGGGTTTAACCGAGGAACAGGGATCTTCACCATGGCCTTCACTCCGAGCAAAGACCACCGGCGCCGAGAGCGCGAGCAGAAGAAATTGGACAAGCGTATGGCCCGTGATGCGGCCAAAGCCGACAAGCGTAATGCCGAGATTGACGCTCAGGAGGCTGCTGAAGACGCTGCCGAAAAGGCTGAAAAGGAAGCTGCCGAGAAGGCCGCCGAGGAAGAGCGCAAGGCCAAAGAGGAAGCCGAATTCGAGGCCGAGCTTGAGGCCGAGCGCAAGGCTCTCGAATCGGGTGAGAACTAGGAGGATTCTCACCCCGCACTAGAAGAGCGGGTAGCCTCCAACAATATCATCCGGCAATTAAGCCGCGCAAAGGATTGGAATGACGCGCGGGTGCTGCGGGGGAATTGAACTCCTCATCCTGTTCGAACGTCGAAGTAGCTCACCGTTTCCGGATCTTTTTGTCGAGTTTAAGGAGACCAAATACCTGCAACGCTGCTAGCCGATTAAAGGGCTCCATCTCGGGGTTTTCGAAGGCCTCGATCCGGCAGTCATGAAACGGTTCCATCACACCGTAGTCTTCTGAGAACTGTCACCCAAGGGTTCTTCTTTTCGCACCCCGAGGTCGAACCCTTTTATCGAGAGCTAGTCTGGAGAACTTCTACCGATCAGGCGAGAAGTCCCTTCAAGGGCCCTGTGCTGTCAGCAAATTGCTGCATGCCCGTTCCCATGAGCTGCGCCTGCGAGAGCCATAGGTTAGCCAGCGGAGTTTTCTCCGAACAGTTGAGAACGCGACCGGTCTTAATTTTACCGTTCGCAGAACCTGCTACGATAATGGGCAGCTCATCCATGGTGTGGTCCTTTCCATCTCCAAGTCCCGATCCGAGAGTGATCATGGAATGATCCAGAAGCGTGCCCTCGCCTTCCTGAATTGCGTCCAGCTGTTCAAGAACTTCAGCGAAGAGCTCCACATAGAACCGGTCCACCTGCACTAGAGCCCTCTTCACGTCGTCTCTTCCCTGAGAGTGCGTGAGCCCATGATGCGACTTCGTGAAATTCAATTCATGGAAGCGCTGTGGCGTCCCCCACCGTTCCGGTGCAAGCATGAAGGTAGCGACATGGGTGAGGTCTCCTTGAAAAGCCAAAACGAGCAATTTACCCATCATCCGGATATACTCTCCCCGTGTCATGGGCACTTCATCGGGCTCCTTCATATCCGCACGCTCATACATGGCGTAGTGCTTGGTGAGCTTCTCGATCTGCTTCTCCACCTCCCTGACGGACGTGAAGTATTCATCCATCTTGTCCTTGTCATGACGACCCAAGGTCCTCTCAAAATTAGCCGCATCCTCCAGGATAAGATCGGTGATATCCTTTTCCGATTTTCCTGTCCTGAACAGGCGTCGGTAGACCTTTCGTGGGTCCTTCATCGAGGTTGCCACATGCTCCGGACCATACCACGAGATGTTATCCAGATAGATGGACTCTCTGAGATCCTTGAACGTATTACAGTTCAACTCGAGGGACCGTATGGGTGTCCGATGACTGACCTTGTCCGCAATCAGATGATCGAGGGTCCGGTCCATTGGATAAGGCGATTTGAGTTCGCCATACGGGTTAGCGGAGGAAAGATAGCAGGAACTGCATTGATTATGCACGTCGATCCCCCTCACGTTCACCCGATACAGTCCGGTGATCAGCGTGATTTTGTCGGCGACACTCTGCAGCGGCTTCAGGGTGGGCATTGACAGAAAATCGTCGCTATCCTCACCCGGGAAAAAATGATCTCTCACAAACCCCATGGGCGAGTAAAAGGAGGCGAACCGCAAGGAAGGCTCCTTGATCTTCCGGGTTGAAGGCTCTTCCGCATGCATCTCCAGCCAAGGCAGAGCCATCACACTGCCGCCTGTTCCTAACAAGAACTTCCGTCTATCCATTTGTTTCATCGTTGTCTCCTTTGGCTGAATATTGGGTGAAGCACTGTGTGCTTGATCAGGTTTCTCAATTTGTAGTCATCCTTACTACCGGCTCTGGCAATTTCATCCACAGCCATGCGGTCTGCCAGCGTCATCTCACGCCCAAGACCAAAGGATAGGAGATGCTTGACGAAGGCCTTGGCAAACAGGTCCCTCTCAGCGAGCACCGCATCCTTAAAGCCGACCACATCTTCGAAATCATGTTTACCGAATAATGTGCCACTGGCGTCCACTTTCAAGCCAGTTCGGTAGTTATCTCGCCAACGACCCAGCAAATCGAAGTTTTCGAGGGCAAACCCGAGGGGATCAATCTTGTTGTGACAGCCTGCGCACTGGGAGTCTTCGCTGTGCTGCTTCAACTTCTGCCTCACTGTCAGTCCTTCTTTTTCCAAGGTGGAATCATCCGCTTTTAAGTCCGGGATATCATCAGGCGGAGGCTCGGGTGGATCATTAAATATGACCGAGGAGACCCAGGAACCCCGGGTGATGGGTAAGGATCGGAATGGTCCCGAGGTCATCACCATCACCGCCCCGGTAGTAATCACTCCACCATATCTTCGATCGCTAACCGGCGTACGTGTGAATTCAATATCACGGAGATTCACGTTGATCGGGTAGGTGGCCGCCCTGCCCTGATACCATTCGCTCAGCAGGTGACTGCGATACGTAAAGTCCGAATCGATTAGCTCCATGATGGGCCTGTTTTCAATAAAGACCGTTTCAAAATTCAGAAGTGGTTCCAGCATCATATGCATCCCCCGCTTGTAGGATATCTTGTCGTCGCCTCCGAAATAGTACTCCCGATGGGACTTGAAGTCAGGAGAGGCTGAAACCAGATTATTAATCTTCAGCCATTGGGGGGCAAAGCTATCACAGAAGTTTTTCACTCGTCGGTCATTGAGCATACGGTCGACCTGACTCGCGAGAATTTGCGGATCTTCCAGCTTGCCCTCTCCGGCCAGTGCCAGCAATTCATCATCAGGGATCGAGCTCCACAGGAAAAAGGACAGGCGGGTCGCCAGATTGAAGGCATCGTAATTGGGCGACGAGCGATTGGCCTCGTCATGCACCATGATGAATCGTGGAGATGCCAGGGCCCCTGAGACAACATCCTTCATGCTCATGGTGAAGTCGCCGGTCGCCTTGTATTTTCTGTCAAAATACCTCGTGTAGAGCTGCAGAGTAGCCGCATCCGGAGGAGATCTGAAGGCCCTGAGAAGAAACTTGCGGATTCGTTCATGTGCAACCTGTTCGACCGGTTGCTTCCTTTCGATCCTGACCTCCTCGGCGCGCTTCCAGCTGCCTACCACCTCCTTGAGGGCAACGTCCTGTTCACCCGCTGCGATCTTCTCGATCTCGAGCTTCCCCAAACCAGAGCGAAAGACCCGCACGTCATTGAGATCTCCATGAAAAGGCTCGTCCCCGGAGGAACCGATGTCCATCGGCTTCAAGCTCCTCGTGTAAAGGCTTCCCTCAACCTTCTTGTCTCCCACCTGCTTGCCGTCGACATAGATTGTTATCTGACTGCCATCAAAGGTGCCAGCAATGTGGTGCCATTTCCCGTCACGAAGAGCCTTCGGCTCCACCTGAGCACCAAATTCAACATAGCGCCCTCCGATACCTGCTCCCATCCAGATCCCCCAGGTTCCATCCGTGCCTCCCATGGCCAGCAACTGGCGTTTCCATGAATCCTCCCGCCGCACAATGGTCTGCCACTTCTCGGTCGTCTTCGAAGGCCGGATCCATGCACTGAGTGTCAGTCCTGTACTCTTCGTCACCACGGATTTATCCACCATAATGGAGCCAAAACCCGCGGGCAATGGCTCCTGAGAGGGATCTTGAAACAGGTCGTTCCAGGTTCGACAGTTCTGATCAAAATTATCAGCATTCACCACCGACCTGCTGAGCTCAAGGAAGGCCTCCATCAGAGTCGGCGTCATACTGAGGTGATCCCCTCTATTATTGAATCCGTTCTCTGCAGGAGGATCCTTAGGGAAAGCCATCACACCTAGCAATCGGTTCTCCAGTAACTGCTGTAAGCCCATGATCCGATTACCCACCTTCGCAACCTTCGGCATCTCCCCGGTCTCGGGTCGGAAATAATTATTGTGGTCTCGAATGATGCGATCATTGATTGAGTAGACCCATGATTTGAGATCAAAGAGGTCCCTGACCGCGTTGCCATACTCGTATCGATTCATCCGCCGAAGGCGCAGCGGAGTGACTGATTGACGATGTGCCATGGCACTCTTGAAAACCTTTTCCAGTCCCAGTAACATCGCCTCACGCTGGGTAGCAGTGGGCTGCTTCGAGTCCTCGGGAGGCATTTCATTTTTTCCGATGACCTCGATTAAATTTTCGATGAGCTCCGGGTTCTTCTCCAGATCTTCCCATGATCTGTAAGTCGTCAAATCAACCTTCCCCTTGGTTTTTTCCCGCCCGTGACAATCATGACAATGTTGCTTAAGCAAAGCCCCGACCCCTTGGGAAAAGTTTGACGCGCTAGCAGATGGTTCCTGAGCCTTTACCTGAGAACCGCAGACCAAAGATGCTAATAGGATAACCCTGATTACTGCCCGGAAATCCCATTTCTGCAACCGCTCTTCCGCACTCCTTCCGGGAGAGACCGGAGGGGGAAAGGCGCAGACATTGCTCATTGATCTATTCGACCGGGGAATCCGAAATTCTGCAAGCCACAAGATAAACCAGATCAGGCGACCTCAACCTTTTCAAGTTCAGTAGCCCGACAAACAATCCGCGCCGGAACACCCGGTCTTTATAGACTCTATTGCGAATCTTCTGCGAGCAACGCGGTAGCAGGAAGAGCCTCCAACTCGGTATTCGGTCCTTGCCACTTGAAACTGAGCTCCGGCTTGCCCGACGACGTCCGGTAATAAAGACGAAAGGGATGAAGCCCCGTAGCCAGCCTCACCGTCCCGCTGATGGGCGCTCCTTCATATTCATAGTCTCCGTCGATCACCAACTTGTTGTGGATCTTGAAAATAAGCCCACCCGTAGCCTCGCCCTCAAAGGTCCAGTCACCCGCCTCCGGAATTTGAAGGTAACCTGAGAACAGCAACCCGGCATCTTCTTGTGCGGGAAGCGGATCGAGGGTGATGGCCTCTGCCATAGAGGTCGTCTTGGCGGCCATCGCGGTGAAGTCGGGCACCCAGTTCCATTTTCCCTGATAGGACTGCACGCGCACTCCCTTGCGCAGGGTTCCTGCATCGAGATCCAGTCCGGGAACAAATTCGTCATCATAGGCCTTCTTGGCATGCCTGTTCGGCATCCGAAGCCGGAGAACCTCATCCTTCATGCGCTGCTGCAGGCGCTTGAATTCGTCGCTGCTACCCGCGAGGTTCTGGGCCTCCGGTTCATCTTTAATCGTATCGTAAATCTCAAAGTCCACCGAGTGATCTGTGGCCTTCAGTCGCAATCCCTTGTATCCGTTTAGATAGAGCCCCTGCTGGTTGTTGAACTCTACGTAGACAACCCCATCTCTTTGCCTGCCCTGCCGGCTGAGGGTTGGACGAAGGGAAACTCCATCGATCCTCGCTGGCGTGTCTACTCCGGCGTAGTCACAGAACGTAGCCATCCAATCGTGAAACTGAGAGGGTCGGTTCGACTTTTGCCCCCCCTTGATGATCGAGGGACCCCACGCGAAGGTGGGAACCCGCAGACCGCCCTCATGAGAAGATCCCTTGGAGCCCTTGAAGTTGCCCGCTGACTCAAAGACCGTGGGGCTCCACCGTTTTCCCTTCAGGTAGGACTCTCGATGCGGGCCGTTATCCGAGGAGAAAACCACGATGGTCTTCCGGTCGATCTTGAGATCTCTCAGGGTTTGCAAGAGATCCCCCACGCAGTGATCAATGCGGGTAATCGAGGTGGCGAAGCGTTCCGCTAGATCCGTGAGGCCTTTTCCAGTGTAATGAGGATCACGGTAGTCATCGATGGTTCCCTCTGCGGTATTGATCATTTTCCCTGCCTCTCCCAGCCACTGAAGCCCACCCTTGACGCCCTTTCCGGCGGGATAGGACACCGTGGGCAACTGCAGCGCGGCGTGGGGCGTATCGTAGGAAAGGAACATGAAGAACGGACGCCCGGGGTTCTGCCGGGTCTCGCTGATGATCAACTGCTTGGCCTTGGCCGTCCACAAGTCGGTGGTGTAGCACTTATCGAGACCAGCCGAGACCTCTTCGTTGTTTTCCCAAACCTGCTTTTTGCCCTGGTGGGACTTGTTGTCCCCGAGGGCCCACTCATTGGCAGGGTAATGCTGGTGCCCGTCTACGTGCCGGACGTAGCCGTAGAAGTAGTCAAAGCCCCGCTTGGTCGGATAGCCGGCCCATTTCTCCGGGGTATGCCCCCAACCCTGCAGGCCATACTTCCCGAGATGGATGGTGTGATACCCAACCCGCTGCAGGGTATTGGCAAAATTCCAGTTATCCTCAATCGCCTTGTCGAACTGCATGTTGCGCACATTAGTGTGCCCTTGGTGCATCCCCGTGATCAGGGAGGCTCGGGAGGGTGCGCAGATCGGAGCCGGACAGTAATGCCGGTTCAGGATCGTTCCCTCCGCGGCCATTGCGTCCAACTCGGGAGTCTGAACCTGAATCCCTTCCCGCTGCTTTTGGAAGAGAATTCCTACATCTCCGTATCCAAGGTCATCTGTCAGAATGAAAATAATGTTAGGCTTCCCTGCGGAGGCAATTGGGGAGGCCACCGTCAGAAGAGCCAGGATTCCTGAGGCAAGTCGCGTTCTCATATGTTGTTTCGTGGCGTCCATGAGAAATGGTCTATAACGCACAGCAACTCACAAGGCGATCTTGGCTGCAATTCCTGTGATAATCGCTTCAACGATTCGAGAATCAGATCATTCACTACCCGTGTATTTACCGGGATTGGGGCAGGGTTTTCATCCGCCTTCGGCCGCCGCCTCACCTGATTGAGTGGCATTCAATTCCCTATCATTACCCACCTTTCAGCGACAGCCAGTATCCCAGCAACCCTGTATTTTGCTTCCCCTTCAGAATTCTTGACCTTGCTCAGCACAGCGTGAACGATTGTGGCTGACCGTATTTATGGATGAAGAGGGATCTACAGCACCAAGAGGGTCTGCCACCGAACGGAAGGCCCCGGAATCTGGCCCCCCGCCTCTGCCTGATGAGGCTGCAGTGCTTGCCACAAGTGACGGCGTGGTATCATTCGGTCCAGGGGTAGGCGGGAAAAAGACGGTTACCGTCACCGACGAGGATACCGGCCAATCCGTGGATCACCCGGTTCCGGAGGATCGCACAGTGGTTGTCGTTGCGGGCGAACCAATCAGGCAAGGCGATCAAATCACTGAAGGTCCCTCCATTGGGGAATCCGCCACACCATACAAAAACGAAGGCGGGTCTATTAAGCGGTTCTTTAAGCGCTTTTTCGGGTGGGCCCTCATTCTCGTGGCTCTTGTCGGCGGATGGGTTCTCCAGCACTATGGATTCGCTGCGATTCGGGAGATGCGTCAGCTTGAACGAATCCCCCACGTTGATGCGATCGCTGTCGTAGAGGGCGAGGTAGCTATGAACGGGATCGCCAGTGATGAAGGGGAGATGGTGCCCGGCCATTATACCGAGAAAAGAAGCTACTATCTTTACTGGAAAAAGGAGGAATACGTCGAGGATGACGACGATGGTCGTTGGGTAACCCGTGCCTCCGGAAGGAAGTATGCGAAGTCCTTCATGATGATCGACTCTACCGGAGAGGTTTCCGTATCGTTGGAGTCTCTGATCACCAACGGCCATCATCCGGAATTAGGCCTCGATTACCGGAGAAGATCAGGAGATTTCAGATACTCTGAATACAGACTCGATCCCGGGGACGAGGTTTTCGTCTTTGCGAAGGCAGTAGCCACGGAAGGCACTCCCGAAGACTCGCAAACACCCCCTTATCAGATCGAGTTCGACGATGAGGGAGCTTCATTCACCCCGATCTTGAGTGAGAATAGTAGCGAACAAGCGCAGAGGTCCGAACAGGGAGCCGAAGGAGTGATGGCTACTATTCTGAGTTTGGCGGCCTTTGCCCTCGCCTCCGTATTTCTCTGTGTGTTGCTACGCGTCCACCGTCTGCTGGTATTTCTTACCCTTCTCAGCATCCTCAATGTGGTCACCTTATTCACGATTGGCATAAAGATGCTGTCCAGCGACCTGAATGATGGAAGGGACCGGCTGGCGAGGCACGCCATAAGTGCGACCGCCGCCGTGGAACAGCAATTAAGTCTTGAAGCAGGAGACTTCGCCTGGGACGGGGCCCTTGCAGATTTCCAAGGTCAGGAGGACCAGTGGACCCGCGAGCGCCTGATCGGAATTCGCCACGACTACACCGCCGCGATCGAACGTAACAATGCTATCCTTGACCGCTTCCCTGAGCGCTATCTTGCACCTCTCTGGGGCATCCAACGGGAGGCCTCCATTCTTGAGGAAGGAGAACCTCCACCCCCTGACTCCGCAATCCGACCCAGCCCCGTTCCAGAAATACTGACTCTGTTGGGTGGGATCATCGCTCTCGCTGGAGCCATCTGGGGAGGCCTCACGGGGTTCCGGAGGGTGAAAATCAAACGCTATATCGAGAACGTCCCAACTTCTCCATCAACGGGCCTGGTCTACGGTCCAGCGGAAATAAAAGGCCGGGTCGCGCTCTACCAAGGGGAGGGTCACACGGTTACCGGGCCTCTTTCCGGCGCGAAATGCTGTCACGTGCGCTACAAAGTTACCGAAACGCGGGGCAGTGGTGATGACCGGAAAACTGTGACCATCGAGCATTGGACGGACCAGGTCCCTTTCCTCTGCCGTGACGCTGAGGGCTACATCCGGGTAGTTCCGGAAGGCGCAGAGGTCCAGGCTCGGCTTGCGGTGCGTCGAACAAGCGGCAATCGAACCTACTACGAGTATCACCTCATGGAGAATGAAGAGCTTTACATTCTTGGTTCGGCCGTAGTGGAACCCATTGAAGGAGAGACCCTCGAGGTAGCAGATGGTAACAACGACGGATTCCCCTTTGTCATCTCCGATCGCAACGAACACGAAACCATGTTAGCCATTAGTAGAGGGGGGCTCGTAAGAATGGGCCTTGGATTCATCGGAATCGTGATGCTTGTCACCCTCTTTTTTACCTCTACGGGCTCTTACTCCCCCAGTGACTTTCTCCTGGCAGCTCTTACCGCCCCCGCCTGCCTGGTCTTGAGCACGTTTATTCTGATGTTTAACGATCTGGTGTTTCTTCGCAACCGGGTCAAGCGTGCCCACGCCAATATCGAGGTTGCCCTGAAGAAGCGAATGGACCTGATCCCAAACCTTGAATCGATAGCCAAAACTTATCTTGAGCACGAAAGGCAGCTCCATCGGGACATTGCCAGCCTGCGAGGAATCCTGAAGGAAAAGGACTTCAGTCCGGAAGAAATCGATACTGCCATCCGGGCCGATTGCGCAGTGACTGACCGGCTTCTTGCTCTCCGCGAGAATCATCCCGACCTCAAGGGCAATACGCTCATCAGTGACCTCATGGACCGGCTGGTCCGGGTCGAGAATGAAATCGCTCTCATGCGAGAGGGTTACAATGACAGCGTGGAGCTCTACCGAACCGGGGCTCAAAGATTCCCCGAAGTCCTCCTCGCCAAGACCTTTGCCTTCAAGGACGCCGACCTTCTCCGGGCCGAGTTGGAGGTTCGTCAGGTCCCCCAGGTTAACATGGCCACCTGAACCGAAGATCCCTCCCCTCCAGCCAAGACAATGGATTTCTCTCATCAAGGTCATAACCTGGGAACCCTCCTTGCCCGGTGAGGTCCTCTCGCCTAAACACCTCCGCGAACTCATGAAGGTCCTCAGCCAATCCACGCTTATCCTCTTTCTCCTCGCTTCCGGACCACTAGGCGTAGCCCAGCAGCCCGACCCCTTTCCTACTCCGGGAGAAATCACCAATATTACCGGCGGAGCAGAGCCATTCTTTGAAATATGGGACGAGGACAACGTCTACGGCGTACTCGATGTCGCCATGGACGGAACAGTTCTCATGTTCAGCCTTCAGGGCGACCCACACCCCGACAAGCGCCGTGGCAGTAAGATCTATTTGAAACGCTCGAAGGATGGGGGTGCCACCTGGAGCGAAAAAAAGCTCATCGGCAAGCCCGTCATACTCGACGTCGAAAAACTGGGAATCGGCCCCTACGACGGCAAAGGCTGGGGCAACGACAAACACCACCGGATTGCCAGCCTCGGCACCTCGGTTGTTGATGAGACCACCGGGGACATCATGATCTTCCTGACCGCTCTTCATCCTGCCTTATCGATGTACAAGAGCAAGGATCACGGCAAAACCTGGACCCTCGAGGATATTACTTTCAGGAAGGATTCCCGTGGATTTCTTCCTATTCCTAACGGCGCCTGCGATCCAGGCATTACCCTGCGGCAGGGACCTCACAAGGGGCGACTCCTCGTCCCCTCCCGGGTCATGCCCAACTACAGCAAGCAGGAGGAGGGCAAGGGCTACACCAACGCGGTCTACAGTGATGACCATGGAAAGACGTGGCACCAGAGTGCTCCCTTTCCCCTCGATGGCACCGGGGAATCCGGTCTGGTCGAGCTTCGTGATGGCACGATCTACCTCAACTCCCGTACTCACACCCGGAAAGGAAACCGGTGGGTGGCCTTCAGTGACGACAGCGGAGAAAGCTGGCGCGATCTCCACCAGGACGATGAACTCTTTGACGGTCCTCCCGATGTCTACGGATGTAAAGCCGGCCTCCTTCGATTGGATCGGGATGACGCTGATATTCTCCTTTTCAGCACTCCTTCCTCTAATCTCCCCGGACGCAAGAACATCCGGGTCTGGGTCAGTTTCGATGGGGGGAAAAGCTGGCCTCTCAACCGCCTTATCAAACGTGGGCCAGGCAACTACACGTGGCTGACTCAGGGGCGCAAGGGCACCCCCAGCGAGGGCTTCATCTACCTTCTCTCCGGCAAGGACTGGATGGCCCGCTTCAACATGGCCTGGCTCCTCGACGCCGGAGAACCAGAGGTGCTCCTGAGTAAGCGCAGCACCTACCGGTTCGCGGACCAAGATCTGTTTCATGCTGCCGAGAACACCGAAGCGTTTACCTCCAGCGAGCCACGCA
>MDSV01114498.1_pt1 | contig 14999 bp, 15 predicted proteins | sample 810851 | NCBI WGS metagenome assembly MDSV01 (sample SAMN05326640, study PRJNA326480) | marine metagenome | isolation source: seawater | place: Atlantic Ocean: North East | collected 2012
AAAAGGAAAAAAAAGACGATAATGTTGTTGATGCGGATTTTGAAGAAGTAAAAGACGAAAATAAAGAAAAAAGCGCTTAACTGACATCTATTTGTCCAGATTGTACACATGGCTAAAAGAGATTATTACGATGTCTTAGGTGTAAATAAAAGTGCAAGCCCTGAAGAATTAAAATCAGCTTATAGAAAATTAGCCGTTAAATACCATCCTGATAAAAATCCTGACGATAAGACTGCTGAAGAAAAATTTAAAGAAGCTAGCGAAGCGTACGGTATTCTCTCCGATAAATCAAAAAAAGAAAATTATGATAATTTTGGCCATGCTGCCTTTGAAAATGGTGGAGGTCAAGGTGGTTTTGGAGGGTTTGGTGGTTTTAGTGGTTCAGATTTTTCTGACATTTTTGAAGATTTTTTTGGTGACTTCGGTGGAGGTAGAAGAAGCTCTAGAGGAAGAAATTCTAATAACAGAGGATCTGACCTGAGATATGATTTATCAATAACATTAGAAGAAGCTTACGCGGGTAAAAAACAAAACATTGAGTTTTCAACTTCTGAAAAATGTAACACTTGTAAGGGAAATGGTTCAAAACCTGGCTCTAATCCAGATAGGTGTTCTTATTGTGGAGGAAACGGAAGAGTTCGCTCTAACCAAGGTTTTTTTACAGTACAACAAACATGTCCTCAGTGCTCTGGAAGTGGAGAAGAAATAACTAATCCTTGCTCAGATTGCAATGGTCAAGGAAACAAACAAACTTCCAAAAAAATTGCAGTTACTATTCCAAAAGGTGTCGATGATGGAACAAGAATAAGACTTGCGGGCAAAGGTGAAGCTGGCACAAGAGGTGGGGCGACCGGCGATTTATATTTATTTATAAATGTTGAATCCCATGACCTTTTTAAAAGATCAGATGTAAACTTGTTTTTTGAGTTTCCAATATCAATAGCAGACGCGGCTCTTGGTACAACAATTGAAATACCAACTATCGATGGTAAAAAAGCAAAAATCAAAATACCAGATGGAACTCAGGAAGGTAAACAGTTCAGGCTTAAAGGTAAAGGAATGCCATTTATGAGAAGAGGTGATTTTGGAGATTTATATGTACAAATAAAGACTGAAGTACCAGTTTTCTTAAATAAAGAGCAAAAAGAACTATTAGAAAAATTTAGAAAAATAGAAAATGAAAAATCTAACCCAAGTATTAAAAAATTTTTTCAAAAAGCTAAAGATTTTTGGAAAAATTAGTAAATGGGATTAGAACAAATAATTCCAGCTATTTTTTTAATCCTTGTAACAATTTTAGTACTTCCAGCTTTTTTGAGATCTATTTCAAAATCAAAACTATTCTTTAATTATTTATTTATTTGGTCTGTAATTGTTCTTTGTGTTGTGATAGTTTCTTATCTTATCATTAGATGAAAAAAATAAATTTAGCTGTAACTGGATGTATGGGGCGTATGGGGCAACAGATTATAAAATCTGCAAAAGCTGATAAAAATTTTAAATTAACTACACTCACTGAAAACAAAAAATTAAATAAAAAAATTCATAAAATAAAAATTGATTTAAATACAGATCAAGCTTTTAAAAAAGCAAATTTGATAATTGATTTTACTATTCCAAAATGTACATTTCAGGTATTAAAAATTGCGTTAAAATTAAAAAAAAGAGTTGTCATTGGGACTACGGGTTTCACAAAAAGAGAAGATAATTTAATTAAAAAATATTCAAAAAAGATTCCAATTTTAAAAGCTGGGAATATGAGTTTAGGCATTAATCTCTTAATGTATTTAGCTGAAATTGCATCTGGCTCTCTTGGAAAAAATTTCTTAAGTAAAGTTTATGAAATTCACCATAAACATAAAAAAGATTATCCATCTGGAACAGCATTAATGTTAGGAAAGGGAATAGCAATCGGTAGAAACAAAAATTTTTATAATATTATTGGAAAAAAATTCTTAAATAAAAAAACTTTTCCATATGGAAATAAAATCAATTTTAATTCAATTAGAAAAGGTGAAATTATTGGAGAACATGAGGTTAAATTCTCAAGTGGTAAAGAAATAATAACTCTTAATCATGAGGCTTTTGATAGAGCTTTATATTCTGAAGGTGCTTTATTAGCTGCAAAATGGCTAATGACAAAAAAACCAGGTCTTTATTCTATGAGAGATCTTATGAATTTCAAATAATGAATGAGACCCAGAGAGCCAAAATAATTTTAAAAATTTTAAATAAAACTTATCCAACGATAAAAGTTCCACTTAAAAGTAAAAATGTTTTTACATTGTTAATTTCTGTTTTACTTTCTGCTCAATGTACTGATGTAAATGTAAATAATGTTACAAAAAATATTTATCCAAAATATCATCAGCCAAAACACTTTGTTAAATTAGGTAGAAAAAAAATTGAAAGACTAATAAAAAAAATTGGTATTTTTAGAATAAAATCTAAAAGTATATTTAATTTATCGAAAATACTCATTGAAAAATATAATGGTAAAGTACCAAGAACTTTTGAAGAATTGGAAAAATTACCAGGCGTTGGTCATAAAACAGCAAGTGTTGTAATGTCTCAAGGATTTGGTCATCCTGCTTTTGCCATTGATACCCACATCCATAGATTGGCACAAAGATGGGGTCTCAGTAGTGGGATAAACGTTACTCAAACTGAAAAAGATTTAAAAAGATTATTCCCAAAAAGAAAGTGGAATAAACTTCATCTACAAATAATTTATTACGGGAGAGAATATTGTAAGGCGAGAGACTGTTATGGATTAACTTGCAAAATATGTTCCACTTGCTATCCTAAAAGAAAAAAACCAGTCATAACAAAAAAAGCTTAATATGAAAATTTTAGGAATTGGAAATGCAATTGTTGATGTGATTTGTAAAGTTGATGAAGATTTCATTTCCATCAATAATCTTACGAAAGGTAATATGAAATTAATATTTGATGAAAACGAATTTAAGAAATTATTATCAAGTTTAAAAATCGAAAAAACAATTTCAGGTGGATCGGTTGCTAACTCAATTGTAGGTTTATCTCAACTAGGAAATGAAGTTGGATTTATAGGTAAAGTTTCAGATGATAATCTTGGGAAAGAATATGAAGATGGACTTAAAAAAGAGAATGTTGACTATATTTATTCAAAAAAAAAAGAGATTCTTCCAACAGGCACCTGCTTAATTTTGATTACTCCTGATTCTGAAAGAACGATGTGTACTTTTCTTGGAACAGCAGGAAAAATAAATGAAAATGACATAGATATTAACGCTATTAAAAATAGTGAAATAGTTTTTTTAGAAGGCTACCTATGGGATGAAGGCAATCCAAAAAAAGCTTTCGATAAAGCAATTAATAATGCAAAAAGTGTTGCAATGTCACTATCTGATAAATTTTGTGTCGATAGACATAAACCTCATTTTTTAAGCTTAGTTAAAAATAATTTAGACATAACTTTTGCTAACGAAGAAGAAATAATGTCATTAATTGATGCAAAAAATTTTGATGAAGTGATCTCATTTGCAAAAGAGACAGGTAAACTTGTAGTTATTACTAGAGGAATTAAGGGCGCAATTTCAATTAAAGAAAATAAAGTGATTGAAGTTGGAATAAACAAAAATTTAAATTTAGTTGATTTAACAGGTGCCGGGGATCTTTTTGCTGCTGGTTATCTTCATGGATTAATTAATAATCTTAACCAAAAAGAATGTTTAGAAAAAGGGACTGAAATGTCATCAAAAATTATCCAGCAATTTGGTGCAAGACTATAAAAATTTTATTTTTTTTTTCTTTTGAAACTTCCCTTTCCCTTTTTAGGTTTTACTATTCGTGGTTTATATTTCTTATTGAAAAGTTCTTTGATAATTAAATTTTTTTTTTTCAATTTATTTCATATCCATTTTGAGTACTTTTGATGAAATCCTCATCATTAAACATCTCTTTTATTTTTTTTCTCAATCTATAGATATGTGTTTCTACAGTATGTGTTTCAAGGTCAGAAACATGTTTCCAAACTTCTTTTTGAAGTTTTTCTGTATTAACTGGATTATTAGATCTTTTAAGAAATAAAATTAGATTTGATTCTCGCTCTGTTAAAAAAAGTTTTTTCTCACGTAAACTTATTTCTTTTGAATTTAAATTTAAATTATATGAGCCAATTTTAATATCTGATTGTATTCTAAAATTATTTTTTAAAAAACTTATATTTATAGATTCTAAAATTTTTTTAATTTTTAAAGGAAAATTTTTGATAATTAATTCATTTTCAATTTTCAAACTTTTTTCTGTAGTTATTATTAAATAATCATTAATTATTTTAAGATCCAAATTGTTGAAATTTTTTTCATCTGCAAAAATTATATTGAATTTATTAAAATATAATTCATTTAAAATGTTGAATAAAATTTTATTTTGATAGATTATAATTGTCTTAGAACTCATTTTGATAAGATATGTTAATTATATTAAAAAATAAAGACACACTTGTTGTTGATGATTTTACCTTTAAATGTTGTATCGGTCAAAAAGGTTTAACTTACAAGAAAATAGAAGGTGATAAAAAAACACCAAAAGGTATTTTTTCATTGGGATCTCTTTTTTATAGAAAAGATAGGAATAAAAAACCTAAAACTAGTTTAAAAGTTATTGAAATTAAAAAGAAAATGGGTTGGTGTGATGATGGTAATCATAGAAAATATAATAAACTAATAAATATAAATCAAAATATTAAATGTGAAAAATTATTTAGGATGGATTATAAATATGACCTATTAATACCGATTCATTATAATTACCCAAAACCAAAAAAAAATAAAGGAAGTGCAATTTTCCTTCATCTTACTAAAAATTTTAAAAAAACTTTAGGATGCATTGCTATTAAAAAAGATGATTTTTTGATTTTGTTAAAATTAATAGATAAAAAAACTAAAATTAAAATTTCTTAGCTTCTTTGACCAAATATTTTTGATCCTACTCTAATGTAAGTTGATCCATAATTAATTGCCTCTAAATAATCTGAGGACATACCCATGCTAAGTTCTTTTAAACCTAAAAATAAATTTAACTTTTGAACTTTGGAAAAATACAACTTAACATCACCATCTATGGGAGGGATACACATTAGACCAATTACATCTAACTTTAAATCTTTAACACATTTTTTATAAAAGCTCTCAACTTGGTCGTAAGGTATACCATTTTTTTGATGTTCATTTCCTATATTTACTTGAATAAAAATTTTTAAAAATTTTTTATTTTTTTTCTGTTCGGAAGAAATTTTTTCAGCTAGTTTTAAATTATCTAACGAGTGAATATAATCAAATAAAGGAACAACATATTTAACTTTGTTAGTTTGTAATTTTCCTATCATATGAAGCTTTAAATTTTTTGAAGATTTTCTAATATCACTCCACTTTTCAACAGATTCCTGAACTTTATTTTCACCAAAATCAACATGACCATAATCTATTAAGGGAGTTATTTCGGAAATGTCAAAAGTTTTTGAGACTGCAATGATCTTGACTGGATCATCTTTATCTTTTTTTTTTTTTAATATATCCTTAATAGCAATTAAATTATTTACATTTTTATGCATAAAAAATTATTACCAAATATCTACCATTTTATAGATAATTTAAATATAAAAAATGTTTTGAATTTAAAAAATAATATTACATTAATTTATAGAAACTATAAGAGTAAAATCAATATTAAAGATTTAATTGAATTTAAAAATTTTTGTAAAAAAACAAAACGTAAATTTCTTATTTCAAATAAAATTGACCTTGCGTTTAAACTTAGATTAGATGGTGTATATATACCTTCATTCAATAAGGAGTATTACTTAAAAAACTATCAAAAATTTAATAATTTTTGTATAATTGGTTCTGCTCATTCATTAAAAGAAATTCGAATTAAAGAAAAACAAAAAGTAGAAAAAATTTTTTTATCACCAATTTTTAAAACAAATAAATCCAATAAAAATCTTGGAATAATCAAATTTAGTAATTTAAGTAAAAATACACAAAAACCTGTTATTGCACTTGGAGGTATTAACAATCATAATATAAAATTATTGAAATTAATAAAAACAAACGGTTTCGCAGGAATTCAATTTTTTAATGAAAAAAAAAAATCTTTTTGAACATTCATGTCTGTAGATTTAAATAAAGAAATACCAATATTAATAAAAAAATTCGACGCGGGGATGTTCTCTGAAGTTATAAATAAATCTATAATTCTTTTAAAAAAAAATAATAATGATTTTTTATGGAACCTACTTGGGCTATGCTATCAAAAAATACACCAAAATCAAAAGTCGATAAATTGTTTTGAAAATTCAATTAATCTAAGACCAAATAACCTAGCTGCCTTGAATAATTTATCAATATCACACAAAAAATTAAAAAATTATTCTGAATCAGAAAATTATTTAAAACAATTATTAGAAAAAGATCCTCTTTATCTGAAAGCATTAGTCAATATGGGAAATTTAAAAAATGAAACTTATTTTTTTAATGATGCCATTTCATATTATGAAAAGGCTATTTCTGTAGATAAAAATATTCCAATTATTTATTTTAATATTGCTAATGTTTATAGAACAATCAATAAAATTGAAAAAGCAAAAAAAAATTTCAAAAAGGCTCTTCAGATAGATCCAACTTTTACTCTAGCTGATCAAAAATTAAGTTTACTCGAAAAATATGATGAAAAAAATTCACATCTTGAAGGAATGATAAAGAAACTAGATAATGTAAAATTAATTGATAAACAAAAAATCAGTTTATATTTTGCAATTGCAAAAGGTTTTGAAGATCAAAAAAAATACGATAAATCATTTTATTATCTAAACAAAGGTAATACGACACAAAGAAAACTTTTAAATTATGATATTGAAAGTCATAAGAACTTTTGTGAAAAAGTTAAAAATTTATTTTCTAATTTAAATATTGATGATTATACAAAAGTTGAAAAAAGTGCTAAAAGAATATTTATTTTAGGAATGCCTAGATCTGGAACTACTTTAGTAGAAAAAATTATATCATCACATTCTAAAGTTTCTACAGTAAGTGAAACAAATTTTATACCAGAAAAAATTTTTAGTAGAATTCATAAGGATCTTGATCCAAATTCAGATGTCCTAAAAAAATTTTTAAATGAAGATTTTGCAAAAGAATATGACCTTTTTCTTAAGTCCTTTAATATTAACTCAAATGTAATTATAGATAAAACTTTGACCAATTATTATTATTTAGGTTTTATAAAAATTTTCTTTCCAAAATCAAAAATAATACATGTACATAGAAATCCAAAAGATAATTGTCTATCTATTTATAAAAATATATTTGATACTCCAGAAGGTTGGAACTGTGACGAAGATGAGTTGGCTGAGTATTATCTAACTTATCAAAATCTTATGGAATATTGGAATAAATTATATAATGGTTACATCCACAACATAAAATACGAGGATTTAATTAACTTTTCAGAAAATAAGATTTATGAATTAATTAATTTTTGTGAATTGAAATGGGAAAAAGATTGTCTAGAATTTTACAAAAATGATAACCCAATAAAAACTGTTAGTTTTAATCAAGCAAATAAACCTATCTATAATTCATCTATAAACAAATATGAATTTTTTAAAAAAAATCTTGATAAATTATTTTCAAAATTAAACTAATTTTCTAAAGTTATTCCAAAATTTTTGAGAAATGGAGAATAATTATCTAAATAATTAAGATCATGTTCTATAATTTTTTTTCTAGACTGGATATTACTGAGTGTTTTAATTGATTTTTTTTCAATTAAGCTCAAATCTAAAAATTCTTGTTTCCATTCAAAACCTAAAAAATTAAATAAATCTTTTGTAATTTTTTTTGGATTTTTCGTAAGTTCTTCTAAATTCAAAATTTTAATGTTTAACTTTTTATCTGCTAGTATTTTTTTTAATTTATAATCATAAGTATTCATTATAGTGTTAATATTATCCAACGAGTGCGACCAAAGTAAATTTGGAAGGAAAACTTTTAAAATACCTAAAAAATTGGCTAATTTATTTCTTTTACAATATATGAATTTAGCGTTGGGAAAGATTTTATGAATAATTTCAATATATAAAAAATTTTCTAAAGATTTATCTGTAAAAATGTTTTTTTCAACATCAATACCTAATTGTAAATATTGTTTATGAATAGATTTTTTTAATTCTTCAAAATCGTTTTTATCAAAATTAAAATTAAAATTTAATTCTTTTGAATCATAATCTTTAATTAATTGTTTTGAATAAAAAACTTTACCAACCACTCCGGACTCTTCTCCAGATTTAATTACTTTATTTGCAGATAAAATAATATTTTCTACTAAAGTTGTACCAGACCTTGGTAAACCCATAATAAAAATAGGTTTTGCTTTACAATTAATTTTAAATTCACGATTGATTGATTTTTCAATAAATTTAGGCAATAAATTAGTGAAATAGTTAAATTCTTGAACTGCTGCTAATTTTTTTTTTTCTAAAAAAATGTTGTGAGCCAAAATAAGGTTGTTTAGTTCACTTTTATAATTTTTTTTATCTTTTTCATATTCAGCGAGTATTAACTTTGCATATATTTTGTTATCTGAATTTAGTGTGTCTTCATTATTTACAATGTAATCAATTAATTCATCAGTTAAGTTTTTTTTATCAAGTTTTATCAACTGATAATTAGAAAACATGTTTGTTTTATCATTTTTAATTATCAATTTATAAAATTTTTCAGCTTCTTGAAATTTCCCTGTTTCAAAAAATGATCTAGCAAGGTTAGAAAGTGTTGAAATATCTTTTTGATTTATTTCTAGTGCTTTTTCAAAGTTTATTATTGCATTTTCATAATCACTTAAATTTAAATAAATTTCACCCAAAAAATTCAGGTTTAACACGTCTTCGGATTTTAATTTGATAGAAATTTTTATGTTTTCTAATGCGGATAAATAATCGTAAATTCTAAAGTAAGAATGTCCTAAATACCAGTAAAGAAGAAAATTTGTATATTTAGATCCCAAAATTTTTAGTTGAGTTATTGCTTCTTGATAATTTGCTTTCTTAAAACTTGATAAAGCATTATCTAGCTGTCTTTGATAGTTATCTACTTCGGTCATTAGTTTTAATTATAATATTTAAATATTATTTAGTACAAAAAAAAACGGCCCTTAAAAAAGGGCCGTTAAATTTATTAAAGTTGCTTAATTATTAGAATGCTAATGATAAGCTAACTTCTGTAATTTCATCATTAGATCCAGCAGTACCAGAAGAATTATCTTGCTCGTTATTTTGGATTGCTAATGTAGCACCACCCATAGTGTAAGCGATTGCGATACCTGTTGATTCTTGTTCAACATCAGGACCAGCACCAGCTTTTCTATAAGTCATGTTGTGTTCATTGTATGATACAGATAAATTGTCATTTACAGCAAATGCAACACCGTAAGCTTCAACTTCTCTACCACCTGCGTTTGTATTCACAGCAGTTCCTGATCTTACGTTTGATGTATCAGACAATGTAATACCTACAGTAGCAGGTCCCATTGTGTAATTTGCAAATGCAACAGAAGAAGAACCATCTTCCATACCGTCAACACTTGTATCATCATAAGATGAAGTACCAGCACCAACACCGAAAGTTAAACCTTCGATCATGCCACTGTTTGTGATTGCAAAGTTAGTGTTCGAACCGTTTGCTAATGAAGTATCATCTCCACCTGCAGCACCATCTCCATTATCAGCAGTTGTTAATGAAGGAGCGTACTCAACAGACAAAGAGAAATCACCGATAGTATTTGAATATCCAAATACACCGCCTGATCCACCTGTGTGAACTAGTCCACCTGATGAGTTAGCTGTGTTGTGCCATGATTCTTCCCAAGCAGTTGGTGATTTGTCATCAATTGTAGCAGCACCGTAAGTACCAACACCTTGATCAAATCCGAATTTACCCATATCACCCATATCTACAGATATTTCGTGAGATAAGTAACCAGCTGGGTTGTTATCGTTTATAGCAGCGTAGAATGATGCAGTTCCTACTCCGTCTACATCTCCTGATCCACTAAAAGTCATAGCAGATTTACTACCGAATGGGTTACCAGATAAAGCGTTGTTATCGCTTTTATATGTTAACTCCCAAGTACCGCCTACTGATAATTCACCAGCAGAAGCAGATACTGCAACTAGTGAACCAGCTAATGCTGATGCACCAATTTTAGTTAGTTTGTTCATAATAACTCCTTATAGTTAATTAATTAATTAATTATGAAAGGCTTTTTTAGCAAATTTTGTCTAATCTTCTAAAATTTATGTAATAAAAGTGTTTTTTTTATATATATGTTGTAAAAATATCACATCCTTAAACTTGTTGAATTATATAAATTAACCGCTAAAAATACCATTTTTACTGATGAATATAACCTTTTTAAACAAAATACCCTCTAAAACCCTTTTATTTGGGCTCATACTTCTTTTTTTTTTGGCTGAATGTGGACTGTATAAAAAAACTGATGCTAGAAAAGTTCCCGTGAACGCAAAAGACAGAGTTCAAAAAAATATTGAAGAAGGACGGAGAATAAAATTTGGTAATTTAGGTAAAAGTGGATCAGGAAGTTTTGAATTTGCGACTTCAAATGAAATGTGGAGAGCAACAGTTGATATTTTAGATTTTATTCCATTAGCCAATGCTGATTATGGTGGAGGTGTAATAATTACAGATTGGTATAGTGATAACTCAGATAGTGACTCTATTAAAATTATGGTTCAATTTTTATCTAATGAAATCCGAGCAGATGGTATCAAAGTTACTGTTTATAGTAAAATTTGTAATTCATCAAATAATAATTGTACAACGACTATTAATAATGATGATATTGGACAAGAATTAAAATTAGCTATTTTAAAAAAAGCTGCTGAATTAAAAATTTTTGCTGATGAAAAAAGAGCTGAAGAATACCGAAAGAAAAATTTTGGAAAACCCAAAGTTGGTGATATTGGAAAAGGTGAAGGCGCAAAAGATTAAATTTATTAAAAATAAATTTCTCATTATTTAAATTTCAAAGTTATGGAAAGATATAATTTTAAAATAATTGAAAACAAGTGGCAAAAGTATTGGGATAAAGAACAAACATTTAAAACTGTAAGAGATGGAAACAAAAAAAAATTCTATGTTTTAGAAATGTTCCCATATCCTTCTGGCAAAATTCACATGGGACACGTTAGAAATTATACAATTGGTGATGTGTTAGCCAGATATAAAACCATGCAAGGCTTTAATGTATTACATCCAATGGGGTGGGACTCTTTCGGAATGCCCGCAGAGAACGCTGCAAAATTAAACAATTTGGACCCAAAAGAATGGACTGAAAAAAATATTCAAACAATGAAAAAACAACTCAAACAGTTAGGTCTGTCAATAGACTGGTCTCGCGAAATATCAACTTGTTCTCCCAATTATTATAAACATCAACAAAAATTTTTTTTAGAATTATTTGATAAAGGCTTAGTTTATAGAAAAGAAAATTATGTTAATTGGGACCCAGTTGATCAAACAGTTTTAGCAAATGAACAAGTGATAGATGGCAAGGGCTGGCGATCTGGAGCTATTGTCGAACGAAAAAAATTAAATCAATGGTTTTTTAATATTACTAAATTTTCTGAAAGTTTGCTTAAAGGTTTAGATAGCTTAGACAAATGGCCAAATAAAGTTAAAGTAATGCAAAAGAATTGGATTGGTAAATCTTTTGGTTGTGAAATTGATTTCAAATTAGATGACTGCAAAGACTTCGATAAAATAAAAATATTTACTACTAGACCAGATACTTTATTTGGATGTTCATTTTTAGCACTATCTATTGATCACCCACTATCTGAGATATACAAAAAAAATCCAAAATTTATTAAATTTAAACAAGACTGTGCAAAAACAGGGACCACGGAGGAGGCTCTTGCACAAGCTGAAAAACTAGGTTTCAATACAGATCTATTCGCTCTAAATCCTTTTGATGAAAATATCAAAGTACCAGTTTACTTTGCAAATTTTGTTTTGATGGACTATGGATTTGGAGCTATTTTTGGTAGTGCCGGACATGATCAAAGAGATTTGGATTTTGCAAGGAAATATAACCTAGATGTAATTCCTGTTGTAAAACCTTTTAATCATAAAGGAGATCTAATTATTAAAGATGAAGCATATACTGGTCCTGGAACAATCTATAATTCAAAATTTCTAGATGGTTTAAAGGCACCAGAAGAGTCTGTATTGGAAGCAATAAAAATTATAGAAAATAAAAAAATAGGTAAAAAAAAAATTAATTTTCGACTTAAAGATTGGGGTATATCTCGTCAACGATATTGGGGATGTCCTATTCCTATAGCTTATGACAAAGACAATAATATTGTTAAAATTCCTGAATCAAAATTGCCAATTACGTTGCCTGAAAAAATAAATTTAAAAACTCAAGGTAACCCACTTGATCATCAGAAAGATTGGGTAAATATTAAAATTGATAATAAAGATTGTCGATTAGAGACTGATACATTAGACACTTTTGTAGATTCATCTTGGTATTTTTTGAGATTCTGTTCCTCACAAAATGATGATTATGGTTTTAAATCTGATGATATAAAATATTGGATGCCAGTTGATCAGTATATTGGTGGAATAGAACATGCAATACTTCATCTTTTATATTCAAGATTTTTTATGCAAGCTTTGAGTTATCAAAATAAAGATTTTGATTTACTTGAACCTTTTGAGGGACTTTTTACACAAGGTATGGTTTGTCATGAAACATATAAGGATGAAAACAACCAGTGGCTAAGTCCTGAAGAAATATATTCTGAGAATGGAAAAAAATTTTTAACAATTAAAGGAAGTAAAAAAGTGAAAATTGGTCCGTCCGAGTCAATGTCAAAATCTAAGAAAAACACTATAGATCCCGAAAAAATGATTAATAGTTATGGAGCGGATGCAGTAAGATTATTTATTATGTCAGATAGTCCTCCAGAAAAAGATGTTCAGTGGTCTAATGAAGGAATGGAAAGCTCTCATAAGTTTATTCAAAAGCTTTGGCTGTTACATCAAAAAATTATGATTAAAATTGATAATAACGAAAAAAATATAAATGACGAAACCTTCGAAAGATATATTAATTTACTTATTTCTAAAGTAACAAGTAACTTAGATAATTTTAGGTATAACGTAATAGTTGCCAATTTTTATGAAATGTATAATTTTCTTAATAAAGAATTAGAAAAAAAAATAAGTAAAAAGATATTAATTGAAAACTATAGTAAAATATTAAAATTAATGAGTCCTTTTATTCCTCATTTTACATCAGAATGTCTTCAGGAACTTTCAAAGTTTCAAATTGAAAATAATATATGGCCAAAGATTAATGAAAAAATTTTAGAGTCTGAAAAAATTAATATAGTTATTCAAATTAATGGAAAAAAAAGAGAAATAATTGAAGTACAAAAAAATACTAATGAAGAAGAAATATTAAAAATAATAAATAGCAATGAAAAATTAAGTAATTATATTAACAAAAATGAAATTATAAAAAAAATATTTGTACCTAATAGAATAATGAATCTTATAATTAAATGAGGATAATTAAAATAATCTCAATAACTTTATTACTTTTTCAACAAAGTTGTGGTTATAAAATAGTTAATAATTTAGAAAATTATAAATTTCAGATAATAAGTTATGAATTAATAGGTGATTCTAAAATTAATAATCTCATAGAGAGAAATTTAAAAAGATTTGAAAACAAAGAAAATGCTATTAGAAAATTTAAACTAAAAGCTAATAGTCAATCAACTAGGACGATTATGTCTAAGGATAGTGCGGGTAATGCTCTAAGCTTTAAAACTAAGATAATTGTAGAAATCAGCGTTTTTGAAAATAATATTTTTGTAGACGAAATTTTATTTACAAAAGACACAAATTACGATGACCTAAGTAGTAAATTTGAGTTGAGCCAATATGAAAAAATTTTAAAGCGAGATTTAGTTGATCAAATTAATTCTGAATTAAATAATTTTCTTTCTTCTATCAAATGATCATTAAATCTTTTGAATTTAAAAAAACTTATATTAAAAGTTACAATTTTTTCTTATTATATGGTGAAAATGATGGTCTTAAAAAAGAGATAATTGATACAAATTTTAAAAATGAATTTAAAAATGAAACATACCGTTTTGAAGAAAATACAATTATCAAAAATGAAAAAAATTTTTTTGAAGAAGTGCTCACCAAATCATTTTTTGAAGAAAAAAAATTAATAATAATTACGAACGTAACCGAAAAAATTAAAGATATTATTGAAGAATTATTCGAAAAAAAAATTCAGGATACATATATCATTCTAATATCTGATAAACTAGATAAGAAATCAAAGCTAAGAAATCTTTTTGAAAAAAATAAAAGTTTAGTTTGTATTCCATTTTATTCAGATAACTTTCAATCTTTACTTTATATTGCCAATAATTTTTTTAAAAAAATTAAAATATCCATATCTCAAGAAATTTTAAATACACTAATAAGCAGAGCAAATGGAGATAGAGGAAATCTTCAAAACGAATTAACAAAAATAGAAAACTTTCTAAAAGACAAAAAAAAAATTTCACAAAGTGATATTTTAAAATTAACAAATTTAATTGAAAATAATAGCTATTCTGAACTTGTAGATAATTGCCTTGCAAAAAATGAAAAAAAAATAATAGAAATAATTAATGAAAATAATTTTTCTAATGAGGATACAATACTTATTATCAGAATTTTCTTATCAAAAGCTAAGAGATTATTAAGAATCAATAATGAAATTATTTTGGATAACAATATAGATAACGTTTTAAAATCTTTTAAACCACCTGTGTTCTGGAAAGATAAAGACCTGGTGAAAAAACAAATAAAAAATTATTCAATAGAAAAAACTCTTTTACTAATAAATTCAATAAATTT
>MDSV01220319.1_pt1 | contig 14998 bp, 17 predicted proteins | sample 810851 | NCBI WGS metagenome assembly MDSV01 (sample SAMN05326640, study PRJNA326480) | marine metagenome | isolation source: seawater | place: Atlantic Ocean: North East | collected 2012
AAAATTAATTATAGAAGATTGGTTTTTAATGAAAATGCTATAGAATTAATTGAAGATAAAATTAAAGAAGAACAAAAATTATCAGAAGAAGAATACACTAATTTAAATTACACAAATAAAATATGTTTTGATAATTTATCTACAAATATAAATGCAATTGAATTATTAAAAGAACATAAAAATAAAATTCATTGGACTTTATTATCAAAAAATAAAAATGCAATTGATCTATTAATTCCTAAAAGATTAGAAGAAATTGCAAATAATTATGATTTAATAGAATATAATCCAAAATTACATCTTTCAAAACATTTATTATCAACAAATATAAATGCTATAAATATTTTAAAACAAGATCCTGATATAATAAATTGGGAATATATATCACAAAATATCAATGCAATTGATATGATTGAAAATAGATTAAAATATGAAAGTAATATCGATATTGATGAATATATTAATTTACTAGATAATAAAATATGTTGGAAACAATTATCAAGTAACATTAATGCTATAAAATTATTGAAAACTAAAATTAAAATGAAAGAACGATTAGTTTTAAAAATAAAAATTACTGAAAATAATACAATTGGAGAAATTTGTAAAAATATAAATTATTACAAACAAATATGGAAAGATAAAAATCCTAAAATTATTACTGATTATGGTAATATTCGTTTATTCATTTCTATTGATGATACTTTAGATTGGACTACATTATCTATAAATATTAATGCAATTGATATATTAAAAGAAAATCAAGATAAAATAGATTGGTGTTCATTATCATTAAACCCTTCGATATTTACAGAAATATCGATGCCAAATATTTACTGTTAATAAATAAAATGTATGAGTTAATTATAAAATTCATAATTGGTGGTATCCTAATTTTATTATTAGATTATTTAGCAAAAAACAAAGACAATAGATTATGTAGTATTATACCCGCATTACCTATATTATCATTAATTGGATTGTATTTTACTTATATTCACAAAGGAAATATTAAAAATTATACTTGGAATTTAATTATTTATATGGCAATAACAGTAATTTTCTTATCAATAATGTTTTTATTATTAAGATTATCTAAATATGGTTTAATATTAGTATTATTTATCGCAATGATTATATGGATATTTTTAATATATATTAGTCAATTATATATATACGATTAAATGTAAATAAATTAAGTATAAACATAAAAAATGAATGGTTGAAAATTAGATATAAATATCTAAATGTCAATACTTATATATTTAACTAATGAAATTACAGATGAAGATATAATTGCTTGTAATAAAAACAGAGATACTCGAATGATTAATGTTTATACTTTATTTAATATGAATGCAGATAATGAAGAAATTATAAATGAACAAAAAAATATTAAAGATTTTTTTAAAGAACAAAATATTGTTTTTCCTGTATATTATAAAAGACTTGAAAAAATTAAAAAAAAATTACACTTTTATATAACAAAAAACGAATCTAATGTAATATTCTTATTTTGTGAAAGAGACCAAACATATTTAATGTGTTTACAAACATTAGTTATTTACCGTAAAGATTTAGTTATTTCTTTTACAGAACAACTTCAAAAATTATTAAAAATAGAAAGAACATTCGTAATGAATCAATATGAATTAATTAATTTTTAATATTGCTTAAAGTTTTTATTGTATTTTATAATTTTCAATATATAAAATATAATTTTATATAATAATATATAATGGATAAAACGCCTATTGAACTAAAATTAATTAATGATATTAATTTTATTCTTAATTTAAATGAAAAAAAAACTAAAGATATACTGAAATTAAAAAGAATTATTAAAGAACAAAATAATTTAATTAAGCAATATAGAAATAGATTTAAACAACTTGAAAGTAATATAGAAAAATTAAATATTACAAATAATAAATTGAATAATATTTATATTTTACATCAATCATAATAAATTTTTACATTTTTATTATAAAAATCTCTAAATATAAAGTATTCTTACAAATTTACTGCAAATTATAAATCAAATAATTAATAAATATTGAACATCAATCAATCTATGTAAAATTTAAAAAATAATTATATTAAGAGTTTATTTAAAAATATAAAATATTATAATTTAAAATGGGAATTGGTAAGAAATGTATTTATGAAAATTGCAATATAGAAGCTTCATATAATTGGGAAAATTCAAATATTCGAGAATATTGTAGTAATCATAAATTACCAGGAATGATTAATATTGTAAGTGTTAAATGCAAACATATAAATTGTAATAAAACCGCAATATATAATTATAAACAGTGTTTTAAATTGGGTAAATATTGCAAAGATCATAAATTGAAAGATATGGTCGTAGTATCTAATTTACAATATTGTATTAAATGTAATAAAAGAGCTTCATTTAATTTTAAAAATAAAACAACACAATTATATTGTAATGATCATAAGTTAAAAAATATGATTAATATTCATAGTAAAAAATGTTTAAAATGTCATAAAAGACCATGTTTTAATTTAAAAAATGAAAAAAAACCAATCTATTGTAAAGATCATAAATTAAAAAATATGATTGATATCAAAAATATAACTTGCATACATACTAATTGTATGGTCAGAGCTTCATTTAATTTAAAAAATGAAAAAAAACCAATTTATTGCAATACACATAAATTACATAAAATGATAAATATTGTTAAAAATAAATGATATATACACAAACAGAAAGAGTTAATATTGTCTTAGATATTGTAAAAAAATTAAAGAATTATAAAATAAAATCAGGTAATACAATTAACTTATATAATGAAGAATTGTGTTCATTTATTACTAAATTTAAAGAAATAATCAATAAATATATTAAAGAAGAAACTGAATATAAAGGTTCTTTATATTTTGAAGAAATTGATAAAACTATTGAATATCTTTTACCAATTAATAAAAATATAAAACCGTTATTTGTTATAAAAAAATAATTGAAAATCTTAAAAATTTAAGATTTTTTAATATAAAATAAATTTTAATGTAAAAAACGTAAGAAAATAAGAAAAAAATGATATGAATATGAAAAAATTAAGTATCTGTTGAACTGCAGAACAGTTGGTTTAAATCTTCAAAAATCAGTTATTGTTCTTTCTATTTTTCTCAATCTTTATCGAATTATATAAAAGACTCTTTTTAAGAATCTTTTGTTATAAGATGATGACTTACAATAAGTATGTTAACGAAAAGTTTGAAAAAAATTGCCCTTACTTTGCGATAGGTTGTTGCAAGAAAGATGATTCTAAACCATGTCCTTATCGTTATCATACGACGTGTAAGTATAACTATCTTTGCGATAATCCAGATTGTAAATATGGACACGGTATTTCTGTAGAAAAAAGAGAAATCATTTATTATATTGATGAAGAAAAATGTAGGGATGATTATTTTAGTGCAAATGTGGTAGATAAATGCAAGATGTCAATGAATTGTGTTAACAAGGATTGCAAGCTTGAACATCGTTATGATTATGAAGATAGGAAGTTTATTTATATGATTGCAGATAACACTATGAATGATAAAACTGCTTGGGATGAGTATTATTCGAAATATTCTAATGAAAAATCACGTTCAGATACTTCTTTATCCAATAGTTCAACTATCTGTCCGGTTTGTCCATCGACTACTATCAGTCCTGATTCATCTATGAACTGTTTCTCTTCTCCTAAACCTTTGACAAATTCGTATGCATCTGTTCTTAAGAATAAGAAAGAGGAAAATATTGAAATAACTGATGATACGGTTAAAATTCTAGATGATTTAGATGAATTAAACAAGACTATTCGTGAAATAGATATTAATAAAGTATATAAAAATGATATCGAACTAAAAATCAAAAAATTAAAAGAAGAACTTGAACAGGTTGAGATTAAAATAAGTAATGGTAAAGATCAAATGAAGAATTTATTGTCCAAACTTAGTGATCAAACTTAGTGATCAAAATTGATAATTATTAAATTCTTAAAAAAAAAAAATTTATATTTATTAAAATTCTTAAAAAAAACATTTATATTTATAAAAATTCTAAAAAAATCAAAAACATTTATATTTTATATATTATAAATGTCTCTCAAATAGATAAAAAAAACATTTATATTTATTAAAATTCTTAAAAACATTTATATTTTATAAATGAGTTTATATATTACAAAACGTCCAAATCCTATTATTATAAATACAACAATATTAGGTAAAAGAAAAATAAATAAATTAACTTAATTATAGAATATATCTTTGTGTAGGAGTTTTTTTAATGTAAGTTCTTTTTTTCATCACATATAGAAATTGGTAAATTCATATTTATTCTACTATGATATATAGTTCTTTGATATTCGGTAGGTAATAACAATGATGTTGATATTGTTTTATTATCTTTAAAAGTTAAAATAATTTCAATCATAATACAAATAACTTTTGTCATATTAATAAGTGCATTTTTATTTCTACTTGATAAACAAAGTTGTTTTTCTAAACAAATAACAAAACTATGTAAATAATTATTATATAATTCTACATTTTTATCAAGAGCTTGTTGATAAGTTGTTTGAAAATCTAAATCAAATCCACCTAAATGAAATGGAATTTTTAATAATTGATCAATAATCTTATATTTATTATTAGAATTTTTTAAACAATCATTAAAATTACGATGTATCCAATCAAAATAATTATAGAAAAATTCAATCCATTTTTTATCATCAACTGGATTAGCATCTAATTTTTCTAGCAAAGGAACATCATCATTTGCTCCAGTCATATCTATATCAAAACCTTCTTCTTCAGCTCTTTTATAATGTTGATCTAATGTTTCAATCAACATACTTTAATGTTAAAGTTGCTCTTGCTCTTGCTTTAGCTATTGCGTTAGCTATTGCGTTTGCTATTGCGTTTGCTATTGCGTTTGCTATTGCGTTTGCTATTGCTTTTGTTTTTTTTATAAAAACTAATATATTGTTTTGATTTAAACTGTATATTCATAACTATATCTAATAATATACTATTAATTCTACCTATAGCATTATCAACAGAGTGTTTAATAAATAATTTTTTATATTTTGATTTATTTTTAACTTGATTACTTGATCCCCCTCTTAAATGTCCTCTATAAGTGCTATGAACATTTCTAATATTACCTAAATGATATGTAGTTCCATTATAAAACATATAATTAACAAGTCTTCTAGAGAAATTACAAACGAAAGCTCTTAATTGATCAAATCCATATTCATCATTATTACCTACACCCCATATTGGTCCTTTACGTATCCATATACCTATATAATAAGTAGGATGAGTATTAACAACTCTTCTTGTTCTACCACTAGGATCACCTGTCATATATAAATAAAATAATCTTTGATTAACAAGTAAATCTAATATTACCATTGATTCAGAATAATGTGCTAAATTATTATCTTCATCATTTGTATCAACATATTCCATTAAATTCCTAAAAATATGAGTTAATGAATCTCGAACAATTCCAGAAACTCTTAAGTTTTGATTTATACTATCTTGCATTTGACTAAAAAACTCATCATACAAAAATGTAGCTTGTTCCACTAATCTTTGTTGTTCTTCAATATCTAATGCTTCATTTGGATAAAATGAATTATCAAATCCACCATCAATAAAATTAGTAGTTTCTAATGTAGCATAATCGGGCATTCTTGCTACTCTTAATGCGTCATTAATATCTGATACTATCCATCTAAAATAATCATTAAAAAATAATCTCCATTGATCAGGAGAAACAAAATTCGTATTTAATAATTCAATTTGCGCATCTAATTGTGGATGAGATAAATCTAAATCAAAACCATTTTCTTCAACATCTCTCCAATATTCTTCATCACCAGCTCGCCTAGTTTGCGCTCTAGTTCTTGGCATTTATATTATAATAAGAAAAAATATAAACATATAATTAAAATTAATATGTATTATAATAAGAAAAAATATAAACATATAATTAAAATTAATATATAATTAAAATTAATATATGTTTAATTATATTATTGAATTTAAAAGTTATTTTAATTCTTTAAAGAATTTAAAACATATTAAAAAATATTATACTGGTGAAGTAGATTCTAATGATTTACCAAATGGTTTTGGAACTTGTATAAAAAAATATATTAAATATACAGGTGAATGGAAAAATGGTTTTCCAAATGGAAAAGGAATAACAATTTATAAAATGTTTGATTTATATTTTTTAACAAATACAAATTTAGATAAATTACAAACATTTAAACATGAAGGAAATATTAAAAATGGTTTATTTGATGGAATTGGAATTTTAAAACGTAATAATAAATTATTTTATAAAGGTGAATTTAAAGATGGTGTTATTACAGGTAAAGGTGAATTATATAATGATAAAGAAACAATAATGTATAATGGTGATTTTATAAATGGTAAATTTGATGGTAAAGGAATATTATATAATAGCAATGGTGAATTATTATATACGGGTGGATGGTATAAAGGAAAAAAAGATGGTTATGGATTGTTATATAATCCAAATATATCAAAATCTATACCAAAATATGATGGTTATTGGAAAAATAATATGTTTAATGGAGAAGGTAAATTAAATGAGAAAAATGCAAAAAGAATAGGTTATTTTGAAAATAATAAACAAGAAGGTAATGGAACATTTAATGATGGTATCCGTAAATATACTGGGTTATTTAAAAATCATATGTTTAATGGTTATGGTGATTTAATTGTAAATGATAATAATAAAATAATTTATAATTATTCAGGCAATTTTTTAGATAATAATTTTAATGGAAATGGTTTTATACAATATAAAAATAATAACACATATACTGGCAATTTCAAAAATAATTTAAAAAATGGAATAGGTACTTTCTATGATTATAAAAATAATTACAAAATTGAAACAACTTGGTTAAAAGATAAAAAAAATGGTAGTGGAACAATATTATATAACGACGGAAATGGTTTTAAATGCACGTGGAAAAACGATAAACTAATATCTAAAAAACGTTTAATGGTTTATGAAAACGATAATTTACAAATTACTTTAAGAAAAAAGAAAAAAGTTCCATATGAATTAAAATGTCCAATATCTTTAGAGATAATGAAAGATCCAGTAATATGTAGCGATGGTCATACATATGATCGTGTATCTATAAATACATTATTAAAAAATGATAATTTCATAAGTCCAACAACACGAGAAAAACTTGATAAAAATATAATAATTACTAATTATAATATAAAAAAAATGATTGATAATTTTAAATAGTTCTAATAAAATGTCATATAGTATAATTAAAATTATAGCTCAACAAGATGATATAGATATTAAGAATATATATGATTCACTAAATTATATTGAAAATAATATAACAGTATTATTAGATGAAACCGAATTATTTATTAAAAATATAAATACAATGGAAACATATGTTCTTTATTCATTATTGGATGATAATAATACTGATTATGATAATATATTTAAAATTATAAAATTAATAGATATTGAAACTATTTTTAAATTGTTATATTATCGTAATTTTTCATATAATACAGTTGTATTATCAATATTACTAATGAAATCATTAAATAATGAGAATATTTATGAATTATGTTGTTCAAGAAATCCTTTTAAATTTATAAAAGAATCTGCAATTTTAATAGCTACAATAAAACAATTAAAAGAATATTATATATTTATATATAATGAAAATATAAAATGTAAATGTTTTAATAAATATATGGGTAATGATTTTACATTATTAGTACAATATCAATATTTTGGTTTAAATATAAATATATTTTTAGATACTTTAAAGAAATTAATATTAACTTTTGAATATATATATAATTTCTATAAAGAATATTATGATAAAGAATATGAATATAATAATACTGAATGTAAAAATCAACAAATGGCTATAATGTATTATGATCAATTTAATTCTTTTGAAAAAGAATATAGACAAAATATAGAACTTCCAACTGTTAATTATAAAATATCAGGTTTAATAGGTAATATTGATAATATTCTAAAATTATTATTCTAAAATTAATATTAAAGTTTTAAATTATCTAAAAATATATTTATATTTATTCATAATTTTTTATAATATTAATAACTTTACCAGTATCATTATCTCTAATAAAATCTTCCATATTTAAAGTAATATAACCTTCATTAAATCCTTTTATTTTTTTTAGATCATTTATAACTACATCTGTTCCAAAAAATGGATGTTTAATAACATCATTTTCTATAATATTATGACCTAATGTGCAACTAATACAATTATTAATAATAATTGTATGATGATCACTTAATATTAAATTATAGATAGCATCGCAATTATAATCTATAATATTATTATCAATATCTTTTGGAAATATCCATTCATTATTTAATTTAATTGGATGATATGGAGTAATTAACAATCCATCAATATTTACCATAGAACATTTTCCATTACAATTTATCTTAATTATACATACGACATTTGCAATATTTCCTTTAACATCTACAATTTTATCATTTTTAACAATTTTATTAATTTGTTTATAATAATTATCGGTCATTAATATATGCGAAGATGGATGAAAACAACCACCATTAACATTATTAAACATTGTAGTAAATTGTTGTTGTGATACCTTAAATTCATTAACAGACTTGGAAGGTTTTGATGGTGGCATATTAATATAAATATTATCAATTTTATTTTTCATTTGCTGAAATAATTGTCCTCCATAAATTTGAATACTTTTATCTTTAAAATTATTACATCTTTCTTGACTATGAGCATCTTTAAATGAATTAATATAATTTTTACCCCATTTTGAAAAATATTTATCATCTATCGCTAAACATATTTGTTCTTTAAAATCTTTCATTAAATCATTATCAATATGACTATAATTAAATAAATACTCATCAATTGCTTTTTTAGATCTTTTTTCTAATACTTCTACTAATTCCAAACGCATTATATGAAATAGTAGATCATCATTTGTATTAACATTATTGAAAGAATCTATAATTTGTTCTTTACCATCATACAATATTTTAATATTAATATTTTCATTTTTTGATTTAAATATTAACGTACGCGATTGTCCATAATGAACAGTTGTTAAGTTTGCATTATCTCCTAAACATTTAATATTATTATGATCACATTGTAAATTATGTATAACAATAGTATTAATATGAGCTAAAGCATGAATAAATATAGTCCCGACGAATCCTGAATCTGGAATAAATGAAAAGTGTCCATTACCTGCTTTAGCAATATTAATAAGTAAATCGGTATCCAATGAATATCCAAATCCAAATGTATATATATTAACTTTATTATTTATCATCTTTTTATTAAGACAATCTATAATACCTTCTGGTGGTAATAAATGAGTACTAGGTAATCCATCTGTTAAAAATAACATTGCAGAAATACGATCTGTATCTGTAAATTGTTGTAATCCAACATTTAATCCTGCCCATATATTTGTAGCACCTTCCGTTCTTAAATTAGTTATAATTGATTTATTAATATTATCTGCTGTTGTTAAAGGAAATAATACCCTTGCATCATTTGAAAATACTACAATAGAAATACGATCATTTGGTTTCATACTTTCAACAATAGTAATCAAAGCATGTTTAGTAATATCTAAAATAGTATAACCAATATCAACAATATTACCATCTTGTTCAACAAATGCAGATGTATTCATAGAACCTGAAATATCAATAACAACTACAATATCAATTGGTGGATATTCAGTTCCTTCAATTGTTTTAATATTAACTTTAAAATAATTATAATCATTAATAGTTGTTTTTTCGGTAATAATATTTGAAATAACATTCTGTTCATATTTAGTAATTGGGTTATTTAATTCAATAGCTTCTTTAAGAACTTTATTTGGTTTTAAATGTGATAAATCTAAATAATTTCTTGTAATAGGTGAAGTATTATTATTTTTTAACCATTCACAAATTGCATTATATTCATATGTATTACCTTCATTATCAATATAAGGATTAATCATATAAGTATGTGTTATAGGACATACGAAACCCGTATTCATCTTTGTTACTAAATAATTAATATTCATCATTTTTTATGTAAAAAAAACTGTATTTTTTATAAAAAATTATATAACTTTTTTTATTGATATAAAATGACTACGGAACTTGTTAAGAATGTTATCCTTGAAATTGAAAAACTTAAAAAAAATAAACATATAGATGATAAAGATTTTAAGAAACTTATGAAACAAATAACTCAAAAAGTACAACCAAGAAAACTCACAGATTGGAATATCTTTATCAAACAAAAAATACCAGAAATAAAAAAAATGTATCCACAAAAAAAACATTCTGAATTATTTGCAATTATTGCAATACAATGGAATGAATTAAAAGTATCTAAAACAAAAGAAATTAATATTGATGAAATTAATATTGATGATATTCAAGAAATTAACATTGATGAAATTAATATTAACATAGATGATATTCAAGAAATTAACATTGATGAAATTGATATTCAAGAAATTAACATTGACATTTAAGAAATTATTATAGATTATAATAATATTTATAATTTATTTAAACTTATTACTTAAATGATAATAATATCTTTTTTATCATTATTATAATCCAACAATAGAATTAGTAATATTCGTTTGTTCTTCATTATTTAATTCACTAATATCATCACTACATTTAAAAATAATAGGTTTTGTAGGTTGTAAAAACACAAATATAGTATCTAATAAATATTTTAATTTACTATTTGAAATAAAAATAGTTGTATCAATTAAAATATTTTCATTAATTAAAATAGTATATTCATTTCTAAAACACTTAACACATTCATATACATTACTAAAACCAATAAATCCCATTCTTTGTGTATCTAATTTAATTTTATATTTCAATTCTTTATCAATTATATTAATATAAAAATCATTAATACCTGAAATAAATATATTGAATTCTTCAGTAGTCGGATATTCTGATTTAATTTTACATTTTAAAGTTGCATAATCTTTTTCTTTCTTTTTACTATAATATGCAATACAAAAATTATTATTTAATAATATATTCTTAAATTCATTCATTTATATTATATAAACACAATAAGCTTTATATTATATATATATAATGAAGAAATTAGTAAATATACATAATAAAACAAAAGAAATTACAGAAGAATTATCACCATTTAATAATACAAATGTAATATTAAATGATAGTGATTTAAATAATTTTTTCAAAAATCATAATATTGATTATCAATATAAAAATATTAATTTATTTAGAAATGCTTTTGTTCATAAAAGTTATTGTTGTATGAAAAATACTAGTTTTACTACAAGTAATATTAGTTGTCCAGAAGATTGTTTACCATTACAAGATATGCCATATGAAAGATTAGAATTTTTAGGTGATTCAATTTTAGGATATATAATAGCTAAATATATGTATTTGCGATATCCTGATCAACCTGAAGGATTTTTATCAAAAATGCGAACAAAGCTTGTAAATGGTAAAATGTTAGGTTTTTTAAGTGAAAAAATTGGTTTTAGTAAATTTGCAATAATATCAAAACAAATAGAAGATATAAATGGTCGTAGTAATTATAAAATAATGGAAGATATTTATGAAGCATTTATAGGTGCTTTATATATTGATAGTAATGATATATCTATTGTTGAACAATGGATAATTAATGTTATTGAAAAATATGTTGATTTTGTAGATTTAATAATGAAAAATACGAATTATAAAGATGCTTTAATATCCTATATGCAAAATAGATATCAAGATACACCACGATTTTTAGAAACCAATGTATCACATAATAGTTTATCATCTCAAAAAATATTTACATATATTGTTAAAGATCGTAATAATAATATTTTAGGTAGTGCTAATGGTAGTAATAAAAAGGAAGCTGAAAATAATTGTGCGCTTGAAGCATTAAAATATTATGGAGAAGAAATATAAACTTTATTAATTGAGATATTATTAATATATTTTTTTCATATTTTGATATTCTTCTTACTTTAGTTATTAAAAAACAAGTTTCATTGTAATATTTATATTCAATTTTAGATAATATACAATAATTATCGTTATAAATCCAAGATATATATACCAATAATGCTACAATAGTATTGTAAGGACTAAAAGGATAAATTGTATAAATTATAAAACAATAATGAAAAAAGAAAAATATATATTTCATTTAATATGTATTTGATTTAATATGTATATTTCATTTAATATATTTGATTTAATATGTATATATATTATTATCTTAGTGGTGTGATTATGGTAATCATAATACCTCAAAAATCAGGTCCTAAATCAATACTTCCTTGACTGTCTTAAAAAAATTGTTCCCAATCACCCAAATTTCCTAACTCTTCTAAATCTATTGTTTTTGGACCTTTTTTAATTTTAAATTTATTTTTTGCTATAATAACCATTGCAGTTGCAGAAAATGAAGTTTTAGTTTCTTCTGGTTGTGAATTAAAATTCATAAATGTGAAATTTATATCTTCATAACCCAAATCCATTAAATCTTGAGAAGTTTTAGTTTTCGCTGTTAATTCTTTCTGAAACGGTTCTTGTAAGTTTCTTTCTATATCTGAAACCGTTAAAGTTTTTAATCCTGCTAATATTTTGTGATCAATTGATCTTAATGCAAAAGGTGATCTAGGAACTCCTAGTATTTCTTGTTCGTACCCGTGTATACTTAACCAATCAATAGGAAAACAAGAAAAAATTAAATTATCAATTTCACTATCTATTCTATAAACAACTATTTGTCTTTCTTGTTGTTCATTTCTACGTGCAAAATCAACTGCTGTTTCTAAGCTCCAACTTGTAGATTGTGCAATCTCAAATGCTGTTGTTTTGCTATTTAACTTATCAATAAATTTTTGATCTGTACCAAAATATATATCTAAATGTGGAATATTGTATTCACTAAAATACGCTGTATTAACAATATCACAATAGTATCTAGCTAAAAAACTTAATATACACATATATTTCTGTCCTATATTACCATTATTTTCCACTATATATTTATTATATTCACACTCTAAAAGCATTTGTCCATATTTCGTTGTATCTAAAGTTCCAACAAATAAAAGTATATGTTCCTTTAAATTGGTTTCATAAATATGTGTAAAGTTTGTAGTAATATCTGCATATTTATCTGTTGGATTATGTTGTACTACTAATTCATAAATCCACTCATTTCCTCGATGAGTCCATAAACGTGCTAATAAAGCTAAATATATCAAATTTTTTTGTTCTAGAGTTAAATCTTTAGTTTGTTCTATTAAAGCATCAAATTTTGATATATCATCTTCGTTATCCATTACTTTTATTATATCATTAAATAACTGTTGATTACCATCTTTTATAGTTTCTTTAAAATAATTCATCCAATACTTAACAAATGCATCTTTATTCTCTAAATCTTTTTGTTTCAATGATAAAACTTTTAATAAACCAGGATATTTTTTTTCTTGAGATAGTTTATTTCTTAGTATTTCTAAAAATAAATCTTTAGATTTAGTGCTATCATCTATTATTGAGATTAATTTTTGCCATGGAGTGCTCAATCTTCTTTTATTTTGTGATTTTTTTATTGCTTTTACAACGCCTAATGTTGGTGTTTTTTGTGATAGTGTTGTTTTTTTTTCGTTATTGCTTTTACCACCACCATTTTTAGTATTTTTAAAGGGATAAAATAATAAATTAAATATTTTAGATATATTTTTATTATTTGATTCTTTGAGATCGTATTTTATTTTATTTTTTTTTAAATTAATTATAAAATTAATATATGATTGATATCCTTTAGTTAAATCTAAATCTTTAATTTTTGTATCTATTTTAAAATGATTTGAAAATAAACTTTCATATTTTAATGAATTTAATTCAATATAGATAGCAGATAACCAATTTTTTAAGTTTTGAATAGGATATGTTTTATTAGTTGGTTTAATGTTAGATTTTAAAATTTTAAAATCTTTAGATTTATATATAATATTTAATTGTTCTAATAAAAAATTTATTAATTTATTAGATTTTGTTTTATTTATTACAATATAATCAAATTTTTTATTAGATTTAATTAATTTTTTAAAATTATCATCAATTTTAATATTAATATTACAATATTTAATTATTATAATTATTATTAGATCCAATAATAATATTGTATTACTATTTATTAACATATTTATATGTAAAATATATATATATTTTTTATAAAAATGATTTAATTTTATATTTAATATAAGTATGTCAAATACACAAACGAATAATAATATTAGTGAAGAAATAATTGAATATTATCATTATAATTTTAAAAATTATAAAAAACAAAATATATGTATATTATGTGGAGATCAATTTGAAGTTTTAGATAATCAAAAATTTATTTTAGATGAATGCGATTGTTGTAAAATGGAAGATACAACATTAGATTTTGTTTATTGTGGTTATTCATCAACATTTCTTGAATATATCTATTATTTAGAATGTAAAAAAACAAAAGAAACATTATATGATCTTACAATACCATTATATATAGGAAATCTTTTTGATAAAGATATATTAGAAATAATTTTAAAATATTTAAAAAAGTATATATTAACAAAATATGATTTTAAAATATTAAAAGAATACTATAAATTACGTATAGATTATAGTTCATTAACATATAGATCTTATATTAAAAATAATGATCAAATAAAGAAAATGGAAAATGATAATGAAATATTTCAAGATAAATTACGTAAATTATAAATAATTTATCTTATAATATTTTATAATATTTTATAATATTTTATAATATTTTATAATATTTTATAATATTTTATAATATTTTATAATATTTTA